>Ga0066380_10000021_pt1 | contig 17222 bp, 9 predicted proteins | sample Knorr_S23_td_O2m_FD_70948 | JGI IMG/M metagenome (GOLD analysis project Ga0066380, IMG submission 70948) | Marine microbial communities from Southern Atlantic Ocean transect - Knorr_S23_td_O2min_ad_571m_LV | ecosystem: Environmental > Aquatic > Marine > Oceanic | place: Southern Atlantic ocean...
GTCACTGCTCGGGCACAGACTCAGCCGCAGCTGAGTTCGGCCCCAGGAGGGGAAAAGTCCGTACAACGTCGTCAACGCGCTCGGGCAAAGCGCATGAGGACAAAGAAGTAGCCAGAATTTCCCCCAACATTAAACATTAGCTAGTGATCCCGCCGCTCTTGAGGGCCTAAACAAAGCAACTAATGAGTCGCTCACTTCTCCATCTCGCTCTATTGGCATTGGCACTCTTCACCATGCTCAACACAGGGTGCACACCCGATTCGGTGGAAGAAACTACGTACCTTACTCCACCAGGTGCGGAATTCATGAGCCAGCAAGCCCCACCAAGGGTGAGCCGCCCCTCGTTTATGGACCCTCGTGGCCCTCGCATGGATCCAAATGAAATTCCTGGTCGTTATCCCTTCTACTGGACCCGTGCCATTTATTCAGGTTGGGGTCGCCGCGGCTGGGGGCAATCATGGGCAACCGACTACCCCAAGGGTGACCAGCAATTCTTGGTCGTACTGAAGCGCCTAGTCCGGCTTAACGCTTATGATTGGGACAACGCTATCAGGCTCGACGACCCAACACTCCGACGTTTTCCAATAGTCTACGCTGTAGAAGTCGGCGGTATGGATATGACCAACCCGGAGGTTGAGGGGCTCAGAAATTATCTGGATGCTGGGGGATTCTTGATCGTGGACGACTTCTGGGGCCAGCGCGAATGGGATGTCTTCGAGTACAATATCCGCCGGGTTTACCCTGACCACCCGATTGTCGACATCACGCTTGATCACCCCATCTACTCGGCTTACTACGACATTGAGGAAGTGAAACAGGTACCCGCCATTGGGCGCGCCATGTACCCGGCCGAATGCTATGGCTGCGTCCCCTATGTTAAGGGCATCTATGATGAGGCTGGACGTCTTGTCGTCATCATCAACTTCAACACCGATCTTGGTGATGCTTGGGAGTGGGCTGAGGATCCGCGCTACCCTCTGGAATATTCGACATACGCGTACGAGATGGGAGCAAACATGATCGTCTACGCGATGAGTCACTGAGGCGAAACAAATGGAACGCATCTTCGAGTTCCTGTTCAAATATCCCCCGCTCTTTTTCGAACAGGGTGATTTCACATTTGGAGCACCGAGGTCAGTGCGCCTATGGCTTATTATTGCCGGGCTCCTAGGCGCAGCTACTGTCGCCAGCTACACGATTGCCCGAGGGAAAAGCACGGTCACGGACCGCGGTGTGATGGCAGGACTTCGGGTTCTGCTACTTGCAGTCATCATCGTTTGCCTTCTCCAACCATCACTGATTCTGTCGACTGTGGTCCCACAACAGAATTTTGTTGGAATTCTAATAGACGATTCACAAAGCATGTTGCTCGCGGATGAGAACGGCGAGCCACGAAACTCTTTCATTAATAAGGAGTTCGCTTCCGATGAGAGTGAACTCCTCGAGCAACTCTCCGATCGTTTTTCCCTTCGCTTCTTTCGTTTCTCTGATGTCGCTGGCCGAATCGATAGTCCGTCGGAGCTAGCCTACGAGGGCACACACACGAATCTGTCTCGGGCGCTCGATGTTGCGAGAGAAGAACTTTCAGGTGTGCCGCTGTCTGGACTGGTCATGATTACAGACGGGGCTGACAATGACAATCAACCCTTAGCTGAATCGTTGGTGCCCCTGCAGGCCGCAGGTGTTCCGGTTTTCACAGTCGGGCTTGGAGAAGAGAGCATCACCCCCGATATCGAGCTCGGACGGATCGAGATGCCAAGGGCTGTGCTAGAAGGATCTTCGTTGACCGTTGATGTGATAATTACCCAGACGGGATTCGAAAGCAGCACAGTTCCCCTGATCGTTGAGGACGAACTCCAGATTATCGCAGAAGAAACGGTTGAGCTTGGGCCAGATGGAGAGCCGGTTGTAGCCAGAATTTATTTCGAGTTGGAGGGAGTAGGTCCTCGACGTGTGAGCTTTCGTATTCCCCCTCAACCAGGGGAACGGGTGAATCGGAACAACGCTCGCTCGGTGCAAGTCGAGGTTAGAGGAGAACGTGAAAAAGTCCTCTATTTTGAAGGAGAGCCTCGCTTCGAAGTAAAATTCATGAGGCGTGCAGTGGAGGAAGATGAAAACATCCAGCTCGTAGTCCTGCAGCGGACTGCGGAAAGCAAGTTTCTGCGATTGGATGTAGACGATGGCAGTGAGCTGGAGTTCGGTTTTCCCACTAGTCGTGAAGAGATGTACCGCTATCGGGCACTAATCCTTGGGAGTGTTGAAGCATCTTTCTTCACGCATGACCAATTACAAATGATCGCGGACTTCGTCTCCAAGAGAGGTGGGGGATTATTATTACTCGGCGGCCATGGAGCTTTCGCAGAAGGAGGTTGGCAGGGTACCCCGGTGGAGGAAGTGATGCCGGTGGTTCTTACCTCCCCCGCAGATGACCCTCAGGGATTCTTCGCGGAAGTAAAGGTGACTCCAACACCCGCTGGACTAACACATCCCGCGGTGCTTCTCGGAGTAGAGCAGGACCAGGTGCGTGAACAATGGGATTCGCTTCCCACAGTCACCACCGTCAATCCAATCTCCCAGGTCCGTCCTGGTGCTACAACACTCTTGTCTGGTTCAGGGGAGCAGCTTGCTCTTGAACAGATCGTGCTCGCATTCCAACGATACGGTCGTGGCAAATCTATTGCCCTTACCATACAGGATTCTTGGCTCTGGCAAATGCACGCCGATGTCCCTCTCGAAGATCAGAGTCATGAAATTTTCTGGCAACAGATGATCAGGTGGCTTGTCGATGGTGTTCCAGAAGCCGTAGAAGCAGTAACAGACCGGGAACAGGTAGAACCAGGAGAAAACGTTCGGCTTGTGACGAACGTAGGTGACTCAAGCTATATCGAAGTCAACAACGCAACTGTGACAGCGCGAATCACAAGTCCCACAGGCATAATGGAGGACCTCCCTGTCAGTTGGACGGTTCAAAGGGACGGTGAATACTCGGTAGAATTTCGCCCGCTAGAAGAAGGCGAGTATGAAGTTGAAGTAACGGCTGAAAGAAATGGAGAGACTCTCGGCTCGGATAAGACCTATCTCTATACAGCCCCGAGTGACGACGAATACTTCAGTGCGTCGAGGCGTACGCAGACGCTGCGGCGGATCGCTGATGAGACCGGAGGTCGGTTCTATACTCCCGAAGATGTTTCGAGTCTTCCGGAAGATATTCGTGTGACGGGCGCCGGAGTCACGTTGATCGAAGAGCTAGACCTTTGGGATATGCCGTTTCTGTTTCTCCTCCTATTGATGTTCATGGGTGCTGAGTGGGGCTTTCGAAGAATTCGGGGACTGATTTGATTAGACCGCAGGCTTCACTAGCCCTTTTTGGCTCGGTCTTAGCATTCATATGCCTTTCTGGCACATCTTTTGAGCAGCTAAGTGCCCAGGAGCGGACTCATGCCTTGATCGTGGTCGGACTCGGTGGTAATGCCAACTACCGAGATCGGTTCCATACCCAAGCCGTCGCTCTAAAAGAGGCTTTTACTACGAAACACGGTATACTCGCAGAGCATGTGATTTATCTCGGCGAGAGACCAGAATCTGCTCCTGACTTTGTCACTGATAAGTCGACACGAGCCAACGTTCTGAGCCACCTAAGCACGATTGCCCAGCAAACAGGACCTTCGGATCGACTTCTTGTCATTCTCATTGGACACGGAACTTCTGACCAAGCTGAGGCTCGGTTTAACGTCACTGGCCCTGACCTGACACCGAGCGACCTACAGATGGCGTTAGCAGGGTTCCCATCGCAAACCCTCGCGCTGATACATACTGGCAGTGCTAGCGGCGGCTTCCTCGAACCCCTATCCGGCCCTAACCGGATCATCATTACAGCTACCCGTACCCAACGCGAGCGGAATGCGACAGAGTTTGCGCAGTTCTTCGTTGAGGCGATCACAGGTGAGAGTGCCGATCTGGATAAGAACGAAAGAGTCTCATTACTAGAAGCCTATCAGTACGCCCGTGAAGAGGTTATCCGGTTTTATGAAGATGAGAACGAGATCCTTACAGAACATGCTGTATTGGATGACAATGGGGATGGCACAGGAAGCGGAGAAGCCGGCTTGAACGAGCCTGACGGTTCGCTCGCAGCGAGGTTTCAACTGGGTGGTATCTCTGTAACAGAGGAAGAGCTTACCCAGAACCCTGAACTCGTGAGACTTTACGAAGAACGCAGTCAGATCCAAGCCCGCATTACCGAACTCAGGGTTCTCCGTGATGCTATGCAGGAAGAAGCATATATGGCTGCTATGGAGGAACTGCTTGTTGAGCTAGCTCTCAAGAATAGGGAAATCCGAGCCAAAGAGGGTAACGGACTATGATCCGCTGCCCCGTGCTTGTACTCGTTAGTGTCCTAGCGGCCAGCTCTCTCCAAGCTCAAACGACCGCCCAGGCACACGAGTCACTGCAAGCCGGGCAATATGAAGATGCAGCCCGCGCATTCCGTACCATACTCGAAAATGACCCATCCTCTTATGACGTAAGACGTGACTTGATTCGGGCCCTACTCTCTACCGGGGAGTACGATGCTTCTGAGCTTCTCGCGCGTGAAGCTCCTGCCCCAGGTGCATTCGCAAACACCCTAGGGGAAATCCTAGTGATCCGAGGAAAGCTTGAAGAGGCGGCTACAGCCTTTCAAGAATCCATCGATGCAAATGCAAGAGATGCCCTCACGGCAGAGGTCAATCTAGCAGAGCTGCTTTTCTCTCGAGGTGAGATCGATGAGGCGATGACTCGCTTCGATCGCTTCATCGACATCTATAACGCCTCTAACGGACGGCTTAGCGCTACCGAACTCGTAGCGGTAGGGCGTGCTGTACGCTACCTGGGCCGAACTAACCCCGACCTATTCCAGGATGCGCTGCGTGCTTTTGATGAGGCAACAACCATCGCTCCCACGTGGCACGAACCAAGGGTAAGAGCTGGAGAACTCTTTCTAGAGACATACTCGAGTACCGATGCGCAAAGTGAGTTCGAGAAAGTATTAGGAGTAAACCCGAGACATCCAGGAGCACTTCTGGGTCTGGCGAAAGCGCTTGAATTTGATGGTACGTCAGATGCGGGAAAGGTTCTTGGACAACTGCTCGAAATTAATTCGAATCACCTGGAGGCTCGCGCGCTACTGGCGAACCAACATCTCACACGCGAGAGGTACCAGGATGCTTACGAGCAGGCTGAAATGGCATTGGCTGTTAATCCAAACTCACTTGTCGCGCTCACAGCTTTAGCTGGTACACACCTGCTCAGGGGTGATCTTGAAAAATTCCAAGAAGTCCGAGCACGAGTGCTAAAACTGAACCCCAGGTACTCTGGGCTCGACGCCAAGTTGGCCGAATTAGCCGTGCAGACACGCCGGTATGGTGACGCAGTAATTAGGGCTGAGGCAGCAGTCGAACTTGATCCACACTCTTGGGCCGCATGGGGACTCCTAGGAATGAACGAACTTCGTCTAGGAGATGTAGAGCAAGGCAGGACTCACCTCATGCGGGCTTTCGAAGGAGACCCCTACAACCCTTGGTTTAAGAATAATCTCGATTTGCTAGATACCTTTGAGCGTTTTGAAATCCATGAGACTGATCACTTTGAGCTTTTTCTTCATGGAACTGAATCTGACCTACTAGCAACGTATCTAGCTCCCATTGCTGAGGAAGCTTATGAGAGCCTCACTCGTCGTTACGGTAGCGAACCTCTACTGCCTGTGCGCGCTGAACTATTTCCGAGCCATGCGGACTTCTCAGTTCGAACCCTCGGAGAAACCGGGCTGGGTGCTCTCGGTGTAAGTTTCGGACGTGTTTTAGTAATGGACTCGCCCGGTGCACGCGAGCGAGGGGATTACAACTGGGCATCAGTTTTTTGGCACGAACTCTCACACACTTTTCACCTAGCAATCTCCGATAATCGCGTACCCAGATGGTTTTCCGAAGGACTCGCCGTTCACGAACAACGGAAGGCCAGACAGGGGTGGGGTCATCAGGTCACAATTCCGTTCCTGAGGGCGTTAGCAGACGGGAACCTCAAGAAAGTCAGTGAGCTTAATGATGGATTCATGCGACCTGATTATCCGCAGCAGGTCATCTTCTCCTACTACCAATCGTCTCTAGTCTTTGAGGTCATTGAGGACCGTTACGGCTTCGCCGCCATCAGAAAAATGCTGGAAGGATACAAACGTGGCGAGACCACAGCGGAACTCTTTGAGTCTTTACTCAGCATCAATCTCGAGGACTTCGACCAGGAATTCGAGGAATTCCTGCAGGATCGTTTCCGCATTCCGTTGAACGGGCTGGCAGAAATAGGAGAGGCCCCTCTATCCGGATCGGATATCACCGAACTCGAAGATTGGGCCAACCTGCACCCCGGTGATTTCATCGCGAGACTCAGGCTCGGTGCAGCACTCGTCGGGGAAGAACGGTATACCGAAGCTCAGCCCCACTTAGAGGCCGCACGCAAGATTTTCCCGAACTATGGAGGACCGGACAGTCCGTACTGGTATCTGGCCCAAGCCTACAACGGAGTCGGTGATCTTACTGGCGCAGAGCAGGCTCTGTCACAGCTCATCCAGAGATCGGAATCGAACTATGACGCCTATACGATGCACGCGGATGTGCTGGAACAATTGGACCGCCCTAAAGAGGCAGCAGATGCGCTCGATAAAGCAGTACTAGTATGGCCGTATGAAATAGAACTTCACCAGCGACTAGCAACACTCCATGCAGAAGTAGGTAACTATCCTCTGGCGTCGCGCGAGAGGGCCGCCGTCGTCGCTCTGAATCCAACGGACAAGGCCCAAGCACTCTACGCACTGGCGATCGCATACCAGGAGGCAGGTGACCTAACCAGCGCTCGCAGCGCCGTGCTTCAGGCACTCGAAATCGCCCCTAACTTTGACGCTGCCCTTGAACTTCTGCTCATCCTGCGATCTGGCTTACTGGGGGAATCATGATTGGTAGGGGCACCAGATTTCTGGTAACCCTGCTCTTCACAGGAGCTGGGGTTGGTTGGATTGCGAGCGAGCGAGGCAGAAGTAGAACACCGGAACTCTCAATCGAAAAACTGCAGTCCTACAGTGACACCAATTCACCCTACGACGGCAAGTATCACTTCTTCAGAGTGCAATACGATGTCGGGCGAGGGTCTTCAGGGTCCTTCCGGAGACGTGAGCCTGCTTGGGCGCACGACTATCCCAGGGCTGAACGGAACTTTCTCAACATCATCCAAGAAACAACGTTCGTCGATTCCCAAACTGAGGGCTCTAACATCCTCCGCCTGAATGACCCAGAAATCTTCAAGTATCCAATCGCGTACATCGTTGAAGTTGGTAGCTGGAATCCAACTGAAGAAGAAGTTGCAGGCCTTGGCGCGTACTTGTTGAAGGGCGGATTCTTGATAGTGGATGACACTCGCAACGAACGCGGTAACGAATGGGCAAACTTCGCTTACCATATGGAACGGGCATTACCGGGCCTTTCACTCACCCCGCTCGAGCATGACCACCGCGTCTTCGATTCATTCTTCCAAATCGAACCACTGAAGGTGATCCCGCCCTACGGACCACGGAACCCGCAATGGTATGGGATATTCGAAGACAACGACCCAACACAACGACTGATGGTGGTCTTTAACTTCAATAATGATATCGCAGAGTACTGGGAATATTCGGATCAGGGATACTATCCGATCGACTTGTCCAATGAAGCGTACAAGCTTGGAGTCAACTATATCGTGTATGGACACACGCACTAATGATCGGACTACTATTGCGCGGAACTGCTTGCTGAACGACTAATCCGGGCCTCGTGAACCCCATTTGAACTGGAGACAGCCTTGGCGGACGAAGCCATCGGAACGGTTGCCCTCGATAACGCCGACGACATAGCACTCGCCGAGCGCATGAAAAACGGACGGGAGCAAATCTTGAGTGAGCTTCGAAAGCTCATTATCGGTCAGGAGAACGTAATCGAGGAAGTCCTGCTTACACTCTTCGTTGGTGGGAATAGTCTTTTGGTCGGCGTGCCAGGTCTCGCCAAGACATTATTGATCCATACGATCGCTCAGGTCGTCGATCTTAATTTCTCACGGATCCAGTTTACTCCAGATTTGATGCCATCCGATATCACCGGCACAGACATCATCCAAGAACAAGCCGACACAGGCCGACGAGAGATGGTTTTCTCACCAGGACCGGTGTTTGCGAATATTGTCCTTGCTGATGAGATCAACCGCACACCGCCTAAGACCCAGGCTGCGCTACTCGAGGCGATGCAAGAGCACCGAGTGACAGTGCAGGGACGCACATACGAGCTCAAGGAACCATTCTACGTTTTCGCTACCCAGAATCCGATTGAGCTCGAGGGAACCTATCCCCTTCCTGAGGCTCAACTCGATCGGTTCATGTTCCAGATCATCATAGACCACATGGCGGAGGACGAAGAACTAGAAGTCGTGAGGACAACGACTGGCATATTGAAGCCGGAGTTCAGTCGTACGGTAACCGGTCCGGACCTGGTAGCCTTTCAGGAGCTTGTGAGACGGGTTCCTGTATCGGAATCTGTCCTCAGGTATGCTGTAGCATTGACTAGAGCCAGCCGCCCGGGTGCTAACGGAGACTCCCTTGATTTCGTCAACAAATGGATCGCGTACGGGGCGTCGGTTCGTGCAGCGCAGTACTTAGTGCTTGGATCAAAGGCAAGAGCAATCACACAGGGGCGCTATCACGTCTCTTTTGAGGACATACGGGCGTTAGCTCACCCAGTGCTCCGCCACCGCGTGTTGAAGAACTTCCATGCTGAATCGGAGGGACGGACCTCCGCAGAAATCGTTGACAAGCTGTTAGATGCTGTGCCCTTACCGTCCTCAGGGATGTAGCAAGTGGCGGTTGCGCGAGGATCTCATTCAGGAGCACAGTTTCTTGATCCAGCGGTCTTAGCACGGATCAGCAACCTGGAACTTTTGGCCAAAACCGTAGTGGATGGATTCTTAACTGGCCTTCATCGCTCACCATATCTGGGCTTCAGCCTCGAATTTGCCGAACATCGCCAATACATGCCCGGTGACGATATCCGACGCATTGACTGGAAGCTATTCGGCCGATCCGACCGTCACTATATCAAACTGTTTGAAGCAGATACGAACGCCAATTTCAGCGTCTTACTAGATGTCTCTGCATCGATGAGCTACGGGAGCCATGAAGTCTCGAAGCTAGATTATGCGAGGTATTTGGCAGCATGTCTCACGTTTTTCTCCAGTAGGCAAAGAGACCGTGTTGGCCTCGTGACCTTCGATCACGACATAGTCGAATACGTGCCCCCGTCGATGAAACACTTGGACACAATCCTGCACTTACTCGACCGAGCAAGCGCGGGCCGGGCTGGTAGTCTCCGGGAACCTCTAGTCAAGATCACTGAACTACTTGGCCGTAAGGGCATTGTCGTCATCGTATCTGACTTGTACGAGCGTCCCGAGGAGGTCCTTAACTCAATCAGCCTGCTCCGTGCCCGTGGGCATGACGTGATCGTGTTTCACGTACTCGACCCTGCTGAATTGAACTTTCCATTCGAAGACTCATCTAGCTTTGAAGACCTTGAGACGCACGAACAAATTCCAGTGATACCAAACCGGCTTCGGGACGACTATAAACGCCTTGTGGCCGAACATGTGGAATCGGTACAACGTCGGTTAACTGAGAACCGGATCGATTACGTGTTATTGGATACTTCCAAGCCACTTGACTTGGCACTTTTCCAATACCTCTTGGCCCGTGAACGCTGGACTCGTAAGCGATGAGCCTAGCCTTCCTCGTACCACTATTTCTGCTTGGTTTAGCCGGTATAGTAGTACCCATCCTTGTGCACCTGACACGCCGGCAACGCCGGAATGTAGTCACATTTCCTTCACTGATGTTCCTTGAAAGAATTCCCTTCCAGGAACAGCGACGACGACGCATTCAACACTGGCTACTCCTCGCCCTGCGCTCGCTTGCCCTCGCACTTCTCGCACTAGCATTTGCGCGCCCTTTTTTTGATCGGAGTGATTTGAGCCTAGGAGCTGCCTCAGGACCACGAGAGATCGTTGTTCTGCTCGACCAGTCCTATAGCATGGAGATCGGTGACCAATTCACTCGAGCGCTCAACGAAGCTCGCGAGATCTTCGCTGACCTCGGGCCATTGGACCGAGCAAGCCTAGTCGTTTTTGGGCAAGGAGCTCGGGTGGTTACCCGCTCGACAGGGGATCGCCTTCGCCTCAACACAGCGTTAGACACCCTCAGTATCAGCTCGTCATCAACCAGCTTCGGACCTGCCCTCAAAGTCGCCCAAACAGTGCTGGAAGAATCAGAGCTGCCTGTGGGTGAAGTTTATCTGCTTTCAGACTTTCAACGCATAGGATGGGCCGGCGATGAAGGTGTGTATTTGCCAGCTGGCGCTAAGGTCATCTCAATCAAGCTTTCTGAAGATCCTCCGGACAACATCCAAGTGACAGATGTTGACTTGATCCGCCAGGCAGTTTCAGGACGTGAACGGATCACCTCCACTGCCCGCATAGCCCGCATAGGAGGGGTAGATGCCCGTGAAGTAGATGTCAGCCTTGAGTTAGACGGGCAAGAAATTCAGACCCGAGCCGTAACACTCGATGCCAATGGAGCAACGTCAGTCACGTTCCAACCATTTACAGTTTCACAGCCTCACACTCGAGGCTCAATTCGCATTCCTGCTGACGAGCTTACCGCTGATGACGTGAGGAACTTTGTTGTTTCACCTGGGACAGCTCTGTCCCTGCTCGTAATCGATGGAAGTGGTGGAAGCACGGACGCAAGCCTTTACCTACGCCGAGCATTGGAGATCTCGGACGATGGTAGGTTCCGCTTGACCCATCGAAGAACCAACAATATCCAGGCAGAAGATTTAGATGGCACCGACGCCGTAATTATCAACGACGCCAGGATCGATGGGGCATCGGCAGAACGCTTAAGGAATTTCGTCCAAGCAGGTGGTGGACTTCTCGTTGTTTTAGGTGAAAGAGCAGCCTGGCCGGCATCGGCACAGGATCTTCTTCCGGGTGCCGCCGGAGAGCCTCAGGACCGCCTCCAGGGACGTGGGGGACGACTTGGACATCTTGAGTATGGGCATCCAGTTTTTGAGCCTTTTTCGGGCCCTCGGAGTGGCGACTTCACTGGAGCACGTTTTTTCCGCGCTCGTAACTTCGTACTCTCCGACTCGGCGAGCGTCCTTGCTCGATTTGATGACGGATCCGTAGCCTTTGCTGAACAAGTATACGGGCTTGGTACAGTGCTTGTTTGGACATCGACCTTGGACTCTTTCTGGAATGACCTGGCCCTCCAACCGGTTTATTTACCATTCATCCATCGAGTGTCTGAGTACATCGGTGGGCGCACCGAAGCGCTTCCCTGGTTCACGATTGGACAAGTCCTCGACCTTGCCGACCCTGTGGCACTAGCGAGTGCAGGCCTGGTTTCAGCGGAATCAGCAGAACTTTCAGACGATAGAGACCAGGTTGCTCTTACTCCTTCGGGGCAATCTATCGATCTCTCTTCCGATGACGGACCTAAATATCTGGCACTAGATGAGAGCGGTTTCTATACCATTCGACCGCCCGGCTCAGATCCCGAACGCCCGTTCGTAGTCGCAGTCAACGTTGAATTGGAAGAATCCAATCTCACTACTCTGGATCCAGAGGAACTAATAGCTCAGGTAACGTCGTCTGCGCCAAACCCTGACGCTGCGCCGGAATTCGTACAAGCGACTGCACTCCAAATGGAAGATCAGGAGCGGAGACAAGCCCTCTGGAGGTGGATGCTCATTGCAGCATTTGGCTTACTAGCGGCAGAGACACTCATGTCGAACTGGGTATCCCGTCGAACTGCAGCTGCAACACTGACGACAACCTAACCACAGCTCTCTAAGGGCCGAGTCGTAATAAAGAGAGATTGCTATCCTGTGGTGATATAGCTTATCGGCCCCTAGGTTGAGCCAGGACGACTAAGGAGAGGTGAATGAGGGACTCCGACAGACGGATGGCACAAGGCAAAATCTTGACGGTTGTCAGGAGTATACGCCGGCGCTGGAGAACCCGAATTTTTCTCCGCGGCCTAACTTGGATCGCTGCAATCACGGGAGCGGTACTCTTAGTATCTGCGCTCAGCCTTGAACAGATGCGGTTTTCGGCCCCCTCTGTAATCTGGCTTCGAATACTCACCTGGGGCACACTAGTAGCGACCACTTATTGGTTCATCCTGCGCCATCTATTCCGCCGGGTGAGTGATGAGCAGGTTGGGCTTTACTTTGAGGAACACGAACCATCACTCGAACATTCAGTCGTCACCGCGCTCGAGGCCCCCAATGAAGCCTTTTCACCAACATTGGGAGATCACTTGGTGCAGAACGCGCTCACTAGAGCCCGGAAGATCAAGGGCGGAAGACGCGTCGAACAGGGTGCCCTTTATAGACTAACTGGTGTCATCACTGGTATCGCAGTACTTGGCCTCTCATTGGTGGTGCTCGGTCCGAGCCACTTGAGGCTTGGGCTGGCCGCCCTGCTTCTCCCGACCAGAGCTGCAGCGGCGGTGAACCCTTACGAAGTCAATATCCAACCTGGTGATACAACCATCGCCCGAGGATCTGACCAGTTGGTGACCGCAACGCTTAGAGGGTTTGAGTCCAGTGATGTGTCGATCTTCACACGTAAAGGCCCGGATCAAACTTTTCGGCGGATTACCATGCTATTGGCTGAATCGGGAGATTTTGAAGCGCTATTGCTCGGAGTCGACGATCCGACCGAGTACTTTGTTGAAGCGGCAGGGGTTCGTTCTGAAACATTTTCAATCGATGTAGCAGACCTTCCGTACGTCGATCAACTTGATTTGACGTACTACTTCCCTAGGTATACCGGACTCGAACCGCGTACCCGAGAGGACGGTGGAGATATAGCAGCGCTGCCAGGGACACTGGTAGAGGTCCGCATCCATCCAACAATGGTCACTTCGGGTGGACAATTTCTCATAGACGGGGAAACAGCGCAGGATCTCAGCTTGGAAGAGGACGGCACCTTCCTCGCCCGCGTTACAGTGCGCGAGGAAGGTTTTTACTCGATCCAACTTGCCCGGGAGAATGGTGATTTAGTTCCGGCTTCCCCCGAATACAGGATTGACCTCCTTACGGACCAAGAGCCTTCTGTCCACTTCTCTAAGCCGGGTCGAGACGTCGCGGCTTCGCCAATCGAAGAGGTCTATCTGGAAGTCAGTGCAAATGACGATTATGGCATTGGTGACGTACGGATCGTCTATTCTGTAAATGGGGAAAAAGAGGATACAGTCCCGCTATTTCAGGGATCTGGCGCACCGCTACCAGAGGTGTCCACCGGCCATACGCTCTTCCTCGAAGAGTGGGAACTCGAGCCAGGAGACTTGATCGCCTATTACGCTCTCGTGCGTGACAACCGAACTATCTCAGGCACCCGAGCAGTAGCCAGTGACATGTTCTTCCTTAACGTACGCCCTCTGGAACGGGCCTACCGGCAGGGAGAGGAAAGTGGCGCACAGCAACAAGGTGGTGGTGGTGGTGCAACACCCGAGACAGCGCTCTCTGAGCTGCAGCGGCAGATCATTTCTGCAACCTTCAACCTCATTCGCCAAAGAGACAGCTACGACCCAGAAGAGTTTAGCGAGAACGTGGTCAGCGTTTCACTCTCACAGGGTCGTCTCAAGGAACAGGTTGGCACACTACTGGAGCGAATGCAGAACCGAGGGCTGACTCGCACAGATCCTGGGTTCCGTGATGTTTCTTCGATCCTCCCAAAAGCAGTTGAAGCGATGACGAATGCGCAGGAGGACCTCGATACGGAAGAATTACGTGAAGCAATCCCAGACGAACAGATTGCCTTGCGATATGTGCAGCAAGCTGAGGAAACCTACGAGCGCTACGTTACCCAACAGCAGCAGCAACCGGGCGGCGGCGGCGGTAGCCAAGCGGCCGCAGAAGATCTTGCCGACCTATTTGAACTCGAACTTGATAAGCTGAAAAACCAGTATGAGACCGTCCAGCGGGGTGCTCAACGCCAAGCTGACAATGAGCTTGATGAACTGCTCGAAAAGCTAAAGGAGCTGTCACAGCGACAAGAACAACAGGCTGAGCGTCAGAGGCGCCGTGCTCAGGCCTCCCCTCAGGGAGCATCTTCGGGCGGAGGGACGGCACAACGAGAATTAGCGGAGCAAACTGAAGAGGCTGCAAGAGAATTACTCCGGCTCGCAAGAGAAAACAACGACCAGCAGCTTGAAGAAACAGCCCGGCAACTTCAGCAGGCTGCCGAAGCAATGCGCCAGTCAGCCTCTCAGGCTGGCAGCACTTCAACCACTGAAGCGCAGACAGCGCTGCGCAGACTTGAGGAGACACGAAGGCAACTTGAAGAGGCCCGTTCAGACCGCGCTCGGCGTGACGCTCAAACTGCGATTAATCAGGTTGAAAAACTTCAAGAACAGCAACGTGACGTTCAACGCCAAGTCCGAGAGCTCCCTACATCTGGAACTGAAAGATCGGGAGCAATTGAGCAGCTCAGAGAACGTAAAGATCAGATGACAGACGCTGTTTCAGAGTTGGAACGGGAACTTGATCGTTCAGCAGCAAGCAGCAGTGCTGATAACCCAGAGGCCGCGAGAGCACTGCAAGATGGAGCTAACCACATTCGGGAATCCAAGTTAAAAGAGAAACTGCAGTACTCTAGAGGTACGATTGAGCAATGGGATCCTCAGTCGGCTGTTACGCTTGAACTGACCATCGAAGCCGACCTCCAAGCTCTGCGTGATGAACTTGAACGAGCAGCAGGTGCGGCCAGTCAGAGAGAGCGCAACCCACTTGAAGAAGCGCTCGAAGAAGCCCGCGATCTAGTACGTGGTATGGAAGCGATGGAGAGGCGCCTCAGTGAACAAGGGCAGCAAGGGCAGCAAGGGCAACAAGGACAACAAGGACAACAAGGACAACAAGGACAACAAGGACAACAAGGGCAGCAAGGGCAGCAAGGGCAGCAAGGACAACAAGGGCAACAAGGACAGGGCGCCCGTCAATTGGGGGACCGGCCTGGAGCGATCGGTGGTGGCGGACCGGATGGATGGGCTGACTACGACGGGCGTTACTCTGAAGCTGGTGCGCCTACACGTGGAAACCCACGCCCATTGAACCCAGAGGAGATCCGGCAACTACAGCGGGAATTTGGCCAAAGGGGGAATCAGGTTCGGGCACTTCGCGAGCAACTCAGAGAGGTAGGGCGGCCTGCACAGGAACTCCGAGCGGTACTTGATGCTATGGAGCAGTTTCAGCGTGAAGGGATCTATGCAGACCCCTCTCAAGTTGCGCAGCTCCAACAAGAAATTCTCGATCAACTCAAACGGCTCGAATTCGGTCTGCGTCGCGAAGTTGAAGGTTCGGCTGAGCGTAGTACCACCCTGAGTGGGTCTGATGAGGTTCCCGACGGATATCGGGAACTAGTTGAAGAATATTACAGGGCCTTAGCAAGGGGTCGCCCAGGAGGTAATTGACCCTACTAACGCTCTCTTTGTAGCAAGAACACCCATCCGTCGTACTCAAGTACCGTCACCTGTCATCGACGTTGGTCAGAACCGACAACAGGTCAACGATCATTGATGTCGGCCACGGTCTCCAGCATCTTCTGCGCCCAGAGACTCCATACAACACGGTATCTATAGCCTGGTACTAACCCTGACGTCGCATTGCCATGGACATGACGTATCTCCTCCAAAAACCCCCCAAACTCAGTGAGAGTGAGGTAACCAACTCAGTACAGGAGTATTATGGACTTGAGGGGACCCTTCATGCTCTTCCAGGGGATCGGGACCAGAACTTCCTCCTCGAATCTCCCGGGGGCCAGAAGCACGTAGTCAAAGTTAGTTCACTTGATGAGGCCCATGAGATTCTAGAGTTCGAAACCGAGATGATCACTCGGCTCAGTAACAACACAAATGGCCTAATTCCAAGTGTCATTCCGGCAATTTCTGGTACCAGGCTAGTAACCCACGAGAATCAACAGGGGCACCACTACCGACTAAGGATCCTTGAGTTCCTACCTGGCACCCTACTGGCGGAAATCAACCCACGCTCAGATGCGCTCCTGATGAATCTCGGTGAACGGATGGCGGAGCTTGGAAGTGTACTGGGAGCTTACCCTGATCACCCTCCCCCCAGAATCAATTTTGAGTGGGCACTAGGCCAAGCAGGAAATATCATGGAAAAAAGCCTGAGCGTGCTGGGCAGCCCACAGCGGGCGCTCATCGAATTAACGCTCAAGGACTTCCTGAATAACGAGAGAGACTTTCTAGGTCTTGGTTCACAGATCATCCACGGGGATGTAAACGACCACAACGTTCTCGTCTCCCTCGACAAAGAAGGGCAGCCACGCATCAGCGGAATTATCGACCTGGGAGATGCTCACTCCGCCCCACGAGTTTTCGATCTGGCGATCGCGATCGCTTACGGCATTATCGGGACCGCTGACCCACTCTTAGCCGCCTCGGAGATCACCCGAGGCTACTATGCTGTCCAACCACTGCTAGACATTGAGATAGATGTTTTGATGACGCTCGTCTGTGCAAGATTAGGACAGAGTGTCTGCATAGCTTCGCTACGAAGAAACCACGGAGATACGGACCCATATCACCTGATTTCAGAAGCTGGCGCATGGAAAACACTTTTATTGCTCGCAGAAATTCCACGGCAAGTTAGTACTGGAACCCTAAGACAAGCCTGCGGTCTGGAAGCATGCTCCAAGAGTGTTCAGCTCCGAAAGTGGCTTGACAGCCAGAGTTTCGAAGATGTGTTGACCCTACCCGAAGACCCAAATGCCTTGGGAATTCTGGATCTAAGCATCTCGAGTCCTGACCTTACCGGCAGGGATTCGGACGACACCGAAGATTTTACCAATCGAGTGTCTCAGAAAATGCGATCTAATGGCCTGACGCTGGGCATAGGACGCTTCATGGAGCCCCGGGGATTTTATATTGCTGATGCATTTGAAGGTCGACTAGGGGATCCTCGTGAAAGGCGCACGATTCATCTTGGAATCGACCTCTTTCAGGAACCTGGTACGGCGATCCATGCCCCCCTAGCCGGTCGAGTACATACCGTACGAGAAAACCAAAATCGTTTGGACTATGGGCCAACTGT
>Ga0066380_10000025_pt1 | contig 16452 bp, 13 predicted proteins | sample Knorr_S23_td_O2m_FD_70948 | JGI IMG/M metagenome (GOLD analysis project Ga0066380, IMG submission 70948) | Marine microbial communities from Southern Atlantic Ocean transect - Knorr_S23_td_O2min_ad_571m_LV | ecosystem: Environmental > Aquatic > Marine > Oceanic | place: Southern Atlantic ocean...
CGAAGAAGTTGAAGAAAATACTGAAGGAGAAATTTGTATTCGTGGCTATAATGTTGCAAATGGATACTTGGGAGATTTAGAAAAAAATCATGCATTTAGGAATGGTTGGTTTCACAGTGGCGATTATGGTAAAAAAGATAATGAAGGAAATTTTTATTTTCATGGACGGCAGGATTCACTAATAATCAAGGGTGGTGAAAACATTTATCCTGCTGAGATTGAAAATGTTTTGTATAGCCACCCAGATATTGAAGAATGTGCTGTTATAGGTGTATCACACAAATTACTAGGAGAAGACATTTGTGCTTTTATAAAAATTAAAAATAAATCACAATTAACTGAAAAAGGGTTAAAAGAATTCTATAAAAATAAAATTGCTGATTATAAACAACCAAAAAAAATCATTATAATTAATGAATTGGATGATTTAAATGAAATACCAAAGGGACCTACAAAGAAGATTCTTTATAGAAAACTCAAGGAATATTATAAAAGAAAATTTTAAAATTAGAATTAATATTTTCTAAATGCTACCCTAGCTTCGCCATAAACAAGTTTTTTTCCTTCATGATTAGTAATTACAGTGTTTAAGGTAATCATCCTCGTTGCATTATTTTTTTCAATTACTTCTCCTTCTACCGTAATTGTGTCGCCAATATAGCATATATTTACAAAATTTAATGATTGAGAAAATACTAGTGCATATTTACCTGGTAAATGCATACCTGTTAATCTAGAAAAAAATGATGCTGTAAACATTCCTGGACATATTCTTTTTTTATAATCAGTTGTGGCTGCATATTCTTCATTACTAGCCAGTGGATTATAATTACCTGTAATATTTGCAAAATCATTTTCCATTGCTTCAGTAATAGTTACTTGAAATGTTTCCTTCATGCCAATTTTAATTTCTTCAAAAGTATACTCATTACATTTTTTATTCATTTCAATTATTACTCCGTATTTTCTTATTTACTATTGTCATATAAAATACGTATAGAAATTATTGTTTAATACATAACAAATTTGTACAATATTGTGTGTCCATTTCATTTTTCAAAAAATTTTCTGAATTGATGGCATTTGTTTTTTCCTCTTTATCTAAAATATTGTAAAGATGAAATCCAGCTTTCTCTAATAATTTAAGATGTTGGTTTGGGTCATTACCTGATTTTTGTATTAAAAATGGAAAAAACTCAGTCATCATTACTAATTTTCTATTTTCAGATAAAAGTCGCTGCATTCCATTTACAATTTTGGCTTCTGAGCCCTCCGAATCTATCTTGATAAAATTCAACGATTCGCTATTATCTTGGAAATATTCATCTAATGTAATACTCTCAACTTCAATTGATTCTTTTGCATCTCCAAGTTTTGCATCATAAATTCTATTAATTGCTCTATCATTATTACCGACAAATAATTTTATTTTTTCAGTAGTATTACTAACTGCTTTTTGTACCAAAATTACATTGTCAAATCTATTTATTTCAACACTTTTCTTGAGTAATTGAAAATTTAGTGGGTCTGGTTCGAAAGAAAAAACTTTTCCTTTTTTTCCAACAAGTTGTGCCATTAAAAGAGTATAGTATCCCACATGGGCTCCAATATCAATTACGACATCTCCCTCACGGACATATTGTTTTACTATTTTTGTTTGAGCTGGTTCATAGACTTTAAAAATTGAAAGTGCTAAACCATCATTACCGTGAGTAAACATCTTGCGCCCTTCAATTTCAACAAAATTAGATTTTGAAAGTGAACGTATCATTCGTCCTAAAGATATAACTAAATTTGATCTTACTAACGATGAATTTAACAGCGTATTGATAATTTTCTCCTTCAATTCAACAACATCCACATTAATTGTCTATTATGAAAAATATTTCTATTAGTTATGGATTTATTCATCATCGTAAATTACACCTGAATATTATACTTTTTAAAAAAACTCTCAAACCATGATTCTAGGCAAATTAAACTCCAGATTTTAGCATAATTACTTGTCTTTCCTTTCTTGTAATCTTCAGATATTTTCTTTACATATTCATAATTAATTAATTTTTTTTCATCTATTTTCTTTTTTGATAAATATTTTGATTCTAAATCAGACAGTGAGTTATTTAACCAATTAATTAATGGTGGAGTAAATCCTCGCTTCTTTCGATTTAAAACAGTTTTTGGCAGATCATCTTTCATAGCCAATTTTAAAATATATTTCATTGAACCATTCTTAATTTTAAGAGAAAAAGGAATGTTTGCAGCAAATTCTGCCATTTTGTGATCTAATAATGGTTCCCGTACTTCCAAAGATACCGCCATACTAGTTTTATCGGTGTACTCCAATATGTTATTTGGGAGATAACTCATATTTTCAACAAAAAAAAGTTTTTCAAAAAAAGATGACGCATTACATTTTTTTGATTCTAAAAATAATTCATCAAGAAACCTTCTTGAGGGGAGTGCTTTAAAATTCAATAATTTCTGCTTATCATTTTCCTTAAAATATGAAACTAGAGAAAAGTATTGATCCTCTGGTTCATCCTTCCATGAATCAAAAAAGATCTTACCTTTTACAACAGATTCGCTTGTTTTATCAGGAATTTTTTGAAAAACAGTTCCAAATTTCTTTACAAAAGATTTTGGAAATTTTCCAAAATCTTCAAAAATTTTTAATGCTTTGTATTTTGGATAGCCACCAAACATTTCATCGCCCCCAACCCCAGATAAAACAACTTTTGATGTTCTGCTAGCAAATTCTGAAATTATGTAATTTAATGTAGTAGTGGGATTCCCGAATGGCTCATCTAGATACCATGACACTTTATCTAACAATTTAAAAGCATCATTTGAATTTACTATAATTTCATGATGATCTGTGCCTAAGATATTTGCCATATCTCTTGATTCTTTTAATTCGTCGTATGAGCTATCTGTAATATCTTCAAAACCAACTGTGTATGTATTTAATTTGTCATCAGATTTTTTTGTAGCTAGTGTAGCTACCAATGAAGAATCTATTCCACTACTAAGCAATATTCCTACAGGTACATCGCTAACCATTCGTAAGTCAATTGATTCTTCCAACAAATTGCGGAGTTGTTTTGCATAGTCTCCTTCGTCTTGATTAGAATTTTGGAATTCAACATTCCAATATCTTTTGGTAAAAAAATTTCCATCTAGATTGAAAACAAGCATTTCTGCCGGCCTAAGTTTTTTTATTTCATTAAATATTGTTTCAGGTGCTGGAACATACAAATAAGTTAGATAATCACTTATTGCATTATGATTTATAGTTGGGTTGATCTCATGGTGTTCTAATAGTACTTTTAGTTCAGAAGCAAAAAGAAGTTTGTTATTTTTAATATGGTAATAAAGTGGTTTTACACCTAGTCTATCTCTCACTAATATTATTCGGTTCTTTTTTTCATCCCAAATAGCTATAGCAAACATACCTCGAAGATGATTAACAAAATCTAGATCATACTCTTCATATGCATGAACAATTGTTTCAGTATCACTATTAGTTTTGAATTTATGTCCTTTTGATTTTAAACCGTCTTGAAGTGATTGATAGTTATAGATTTCACCGTTGAATATGGTCCAAATTTTTCCATCTTCATTTGAAATTGGTTGATTTCCACCTTCAATATCTATTATGCTTAATCGTCTAATTCCAAGACTGACGTTTTTGTCCTCAAAAAAACCATCAGAATCAGGACCTCTATGTTTTAATAAATTACACATATCATGCAGTAAAGCATTATCTTCATAATTTACTAATCCAGTTATTCCACACAATATCTACACTTTTTCTGGTAATTTTGAAATAATTGATTTTTGAGCAGCAATTGTTGCACGAGATGAAAATAACGATAGCATAAACTCATCTTCCATTCTATCACCAGTTTTTAAATTTTTTATAAGAAATTCAAATTCATTTTTATGCCCTTTGTCTTGGCTTAATGTGTTTTTTTTATTCACTTCCTTCTTATCGCTAATAAGCTTCAAATTTTTAAAATTATCTAACACTGCAGTTTTATTATCCGCAAAGAATTCAGCATGTTCTTTTGAATGTTTTTTATTGCCTTTAGAAGTGTAGATGACTGAACCTGTTGAACCATCTTCAAAAGATATGTTTATTGCAAAATTATCCATTGTGTCCTGAGATTTTTGTGTCGCTATAGAGCTTGTAAAAACTTGAACAGGTTTTGAACCAATTACATATGTCAAATAATCAATAAAATGACATGCTTCACTAATTATCCTTCCACTGCCTTCTTTTTTATCATAGACCCAATGATCATGAGGAATGTTTTCTGCATTTACTCTATAATATGCAATCATGGGAGATGCACGATTTTTAAAAAATGACTTTATTTCATTAGTAAATGGGGCATATCTTCTGTTAAATCCAACCATTACTATTTTAGCGGATTTATGCCACATGTCTTCAATTTTGTCAAGTTCTTGATAATTAAGCCCTAATGGTTTTTCTACAAATACATTTTTGTTTTTTAATAAAGAATCGCAAACAATATTTGCATGTAAGCTATTACGAGTCATAGCAAAAATTAGGTCAATTGACTCATCTTCAAGCATGTCATGATAATCAGAATAAAGATTGTTAACTTCATATTTTTCTGAAATAGATTTAGAACTTAATCCACTTGCAGTTGAAACTGAAGTTATTGTCATATCTTTTATTTTTCTCATGATTGGAAGCGCAATTGATGTTGCATAGATCCCACCGCCTATAAGACCACAATTAATTTTATTGGGATTAAGCTCCATTTTTTTAATTGAGATTATTTTAGATTTGACATTGTTTTCATTATTTTCGTATTTAATAACAGAACCAATTCTGAGTTTTGCAGAACTTTCAAAATTTGTATAACTCTGAACTGCAGAATCAATGGATGATATTTCAGTAATAATTTTGGACGGTGTTAATTTTTTTTCTTTCATTAATTGAAGAACAGCATGCATATTTCGTGAAATTGTCCACCTAACAAAGCCAACTGGATAATCATGACCATGTTCTTCGTAACTACGATCATATCTGCCAGGACCATACGAACTAGGTATCTGAACAGACAATTCTTTTTTATAGAAATCTTCTCTTGGAATATCTAATTTGATAGCGCCAATTATGGACACAACAGCCTTTTTTCTAGCCACCTTTCCAGCTAAATGTATTGAATCGTTAGAATCTCCTGAAGCAGTAATAATAACAGAATCTGCTCCTATCTGACCTGTTAATTCTAAAATTGTAGTCACATTACTTTCTGATCTTACATAAGCATGGTCAGCTCCTAATTCTAAAGATAATTTTACTTTGCGTTCATCTAAATCAATTCCAATTACTTTACACCCTGCAGCTTTTGCAATTTGAACAGTAAGCAAGCCAATCAAACCCAAACCTATGATAACTACAGTGTGACCTAACTCTGGGTTTGCACATCTGAATCCGTTTAGAGCTATAGATGCAATGGTGGAAAATGACGCATCTTTCAAATCCACTCCATCAGGAACTTTTGCTACAAGATTTTTAGGGATAGAAATTTTATCTGCGTGCCATGCATATTCTGCACCAGCACATGCCACTTTGTCACCTATTTTAAAATCTTTTACATCATCAGATATTTCATCAACAATCCCAGCAGAACTATAACCAAGAGGAAGATATTGTTCTAATCTTCTATGAGCCTGCTGGTATGCAACTATTAATCCATCTGTTTTTGCTTTTTCTAAAAATGCTTTGAATAAATCAGGTCTATTTCGAGCTTTTCCAATAAGATTTTTTTTTGCAAAATCAACAATACTTTTTTCTGTTCCAATACTGATTACAGAATAATGGTTTTTTACTATTATACCACCAGTGCGCACAGACGGGTCTGGCACTTCAACTACTTTTGTATCTCCACTTGAAATATCTAAAACTAATTGTTTCATTTTTCATTCATCCTTTCTAAAGAAGATGACAAAGCATCTAGTGCTTCGGTTGTCATATACATATCTGGGTGGTTCGTACTAGATTCAACAGTTCCTAGATATGCACTATATCCAGTAGGTTTAGAAATTAGTTTACTAGGAGTTATTTGATTTGATATCTTCGTTCTAGAAATTTCTCTATGTAATCTGTGCATTGTACGTAAAAATTTAAACGAAACAGGGTAATTTCCGATAGATCCTCCTTTTCGTGCCTCAAGAAAACCTGTAATAATTGATTTTGAACTTCCCTTTTCCCACCTTAGTAGGATATTATCAAAAATTTGATTTTTTAGAACATTCACTGATTTTTCCATTAGTCTAGTAACATTTGTATGATCTGATAAAAAGTTCAGATATACAGGCAATACAAATGCATATGTGGCTGAAAGATAAAGTGCAAAATTAAGACCACTATTTTTCCATTTAAAATAGCCATCATCTTTTTGATTTTTTATAAGCCATTTTGTGCCAGATGAAATTGAATGTTCTAGCCATTCTGATTTTATGTATGGTATTGTCTTAATTAAATAATACAAAGTTACTGCTTGATAATGTATACATGGAATATAGAAATGATATTTGTAAGGATATGCTCTATATGGTCCACCATAAGGATAAGCACCGTCAATAAATTGATGTGAGCAAATATGTGCAACTGCCATTTTTCCTGCTTGAATATAGTTTTCATTAGAAGATCTGCTACCAAATTTTAGTAAAAATGCTGCAGCCATTGCATCTACATTTAAAATATCCGCATGAACAAGTTCTGATTTTTTATATTCACCATAATAAATTTCCTGTTTTAAAATGAACTTCGCAGCTCTATCAAAAATTTCTTCATCTATATTTAGATCTGGAAAAGACTCAGAGGTTTCTAGCAATGACAAAGCACAAATTGAGGTGAACACGGTTGATGGTTTGTTATAATTTATGTGCGTTTCATTCCAAGAACCATCTGCATTTTGATTGTCTAACAACCACTTTGTTAATTTTTTAATCATAGATTGATGCTCTGAAATTTTTAAATTATGTAGCTTTACTAAGGTAGAGCATAACTCAGCGGTAACCCGTGTTCGTGTAACTTTAGAAACATCATCTTTTACATATGCATCTTCATCTGTAACAATGAGTTGTTGCATAACTCCATTTAGTAATTGTTTAGTTATATTGTTAATCTCATCCCTTAAACTCATAACCTAAATCTCCTTTAGAAATGAAAAATTAATCCTTTTTTCCATGAATTTTCTTCCATTTACAGAGTATTTTTTAAGCTCATCTTCATCATTTAGTAATTTAATCAAAGAATCAGCTATTTCTTTATGATTATTATTATCTATGTATATTCCCGCATCTGATTCTTTTATTATTCTCTTTAATTCATCTGATCTACCATAAGCTAATACTGGTAAACTGCATGCAAGATACTCGAATGTTTTTGTTGGTATTGCTGAACGTAATCCCTCATTATCCTCTAGAGGCACTATACCGATTAGTGATTTAGATAAAATCGATGGAATTTCTTCTCTAGATACAGGATTAAAAAAATGAATTGATTTTTCAAGTCCTAGTTCTTTAACAAGATTTCTAATCTTTGATTCACAGAATCCACCTCCATACAATTTAACATTAAGTTCTGGAATTTTAGAAAGCACAATTGGTATAGAATTAATTAAAACTTCTAGAGCTTGCGATATGCCGAAATTACCTATGTAAACTATCTGTTTTTCCGTTTGGACATTTTCTTTTTTAAAAATTTTAAGATCAGCATGAAATGGGAAATATTTTATTTTTGTAGAATTTAATCCTAAAATCTGTTTTATTCTATCTATAGCAGTAATACTATTTGCTAGAATAAGATCTGATTTTTTCCAGCAACTAATCTCAAATCTCCTTACCCATTTTACAAATAGGTTATTTTTGTTAACATATTTTAATGAAATTAATGCATCAATCCATAAATCTCGTACATCAATAATTAATTTTTTCTGACAAAGTCTTACAATCCAACTTGTAATCAAAAGTGATGGTGGTGGTGTACTAATAATTACAAACGAGACATCACGTAATAAACGAAATAAGAATAAGTTTGTTAAAATTGGAAAAATTGTATAATATAGAAAGCGCCCTACTGATGAAGGATTTATTGTTGAAGGTTGGTATGTCCATATTCTGTAAATTGTAATCCCATCAAGAATTTGTTTTTGAAAAATACGATTTGACTTTTCATATTTTGTAAACGGGTACGTTGGTGGTGGGCATATAACAGTAACATCATATTCATTTTGAATTTCTTTAACCATTTGATAAATTCTTGTTGCACCACCCACTGATTCTGGCTGAAAATTAGGCGCTATTATTAGAACCTTTTTCATAACGATTTCATCATATCTATTCATATAATCTGTGCGTTAAATTTACTGAGTGAATTCATATATATTTTATATCTAAAATATGCATATAAAATGAAAAAAAAAAATAATGTAATTATATTATCACAGTATTTTCCTCCTGATGTATCAGGGGGAGCAACAAGAGCTTTTAACTATGCAAAATGTTTAGAACAACAAAATTATAATGTTACAGTGATTACCGCACACCCTCATCAGCATGGACCTGTACCAAAAAACTATAGCAATAAATTAACTAAGAAAGAAAAAATGGGCAATCTAGATTTAATACGAGTTTGGGTTCCATCTTTATTGCATTCTTCAATAAAAAACAGTGCAATCTTAAATTTTTCATTTTGTTTTACTTCACTCTTTCCACTATTTTCTATTAAGTCTAAACCTGATGTGATACTTGCATTTGAACCAAATCTTTTTTCAATTATTCCTGCTTATTTTTATTCTAAATTAAGAGGTGGAATTGTATTAAGAATAGTTGATGATATGTGGCCTGAATTATTATATGAACAAAAAATATTGAAATCAAATTTTTTAAGAAAATTCTTAACACACCTTGCAAAATTTTCGTATAATTATTCAAAACATATTATACCATTGAATAGTGAGGTTAAAGAAATGATTCATGAATTATATGAAATAAATAATGACAAAATTGATGTTATTTCGCATGGAATAGATGATACACTTTTTTCCTTTACTGAAAAAAAACGTCAGAAAGTTTTTACTTTAATGTATTCTGGTTCTCTTGTTAATTCCTATGATTTTGATATAATACTAAATGCCGCAAGAAAACTAAAAAATAAAAATATTGAATTTGTTATAAGAGGAAAAGGAAAACTACTTTCATATTTACAAGAACAGAAAGCAAAATTTCAAATTGATAATTTAGTGATTAATTCAGATTTTGTTTCTATAGATCAATTATCTGCAACATTGAGTAAATCTGATGTATTTTTGGTTCCAATGGGGAAAGGTCATTCTCTTAATACATCATTACCTACTAAAATACTCGAGTCACAGGCCGTAGGTAGACCCATAATATGTTGTTCAAGTGGTGCTATTGGAAATTATGTACAAGCCACAAAATCTGGAATTTGTGTGGGTGAGGGAGATCTTGACGGGTTCATTAATGCTATACTAAAATTGGAATCAGACGAACAATTATGTCAAGAATTAGGTCAAAATGGAAGAAATTCTATTGAAAAAAACCATAAATTCGAAGTGATTGGAAAACGTCTTTCATCAATAATTCAAAAAAGTTTACAAATTACTTGAATCGATTAGTTTGAATTGTGGTAATGGAATGAGAAACTTTCCTCCACCCTCCAGAAATTTTCTTTCTCTACTTACAAATTCATCTGCAAAATACCATGGTAACACCAAAAAATAGTCAGGTTTTTCCAAACGAGCCTGTTTTTCTGAAATAATAGGTATCATGCTTCCTACAATATATTTACCCCATTTCGCAGGGTTTCTCTCAGATGCTCCCTGAATAAATTGTGAATTTAGACCATAGTACTGTAATAATGTATTACCTCTTGTCGATGCACCATAAACATAAAATTTTTTTCCATTGTTAATTTCATCCTTGATAAATTTACAAGTTTGTTGTTTTAGGCTTTTTATTTTCTCTGCAAAATCTAAATAAGTTTTTTCATCAGATAACTTAATCTTCTTTTCATATGCTATCACATCATTTACTCGTTTTGATACAGAAAATTTGTTAGAGTTTTTAAATTTAATGAAGACTCTAATACTTCCACCATTGATATTGTTCTGTTCTACATCAAACACTTCTAAACCATGTTTATCTAACAAATGTTCAAGTGATTGAAGTGAATAATACTCTAAGTGCTCATGTACAATGTTATCAAATGCAAAATTTTCTAACATAGTTACTAAATAATTCATTTGAAGTATCCAAATTCCATTTTCATCTAAAATCTTTGTTATATCTTCTACAAAGTCATGCGGATTATCTAAATCATAAAATATAGAAATACTAGTAATTATCTTAGCTTTTTCATCTCCAAAACTTTCTTCAAATGTTTTTGAGTTAAAATATTCATTAAAAATTTTAAAAGTTCCAGAGTTGGCCTCTTCTAATAAATTAGTTGCAGGTTCAAACCCAATTAATTTTAGCGATGAATTTTTATAAAATCGGAGTAGCGTGCCATCATTTGCTCCGATATCAATCACAAAATCATCATCATGTAAATCTATTTTTTCCTCTACCTTACGAACAATATCCTCAAGATCATTTCTAATAGTTTGGTTTACTCCACTTTTGTACCAAAATTTTCGATACAGTAAATCTGGTGGAACAGTATGTTTCAATTGTAACAAACCACAACCCATGTCCTTTTTACTACACAGGACTAATTCTAACGGTGCGACATAATCTATATCTTCTTTATTATCTAAGAAATCCACAAGATATTGATTACCTAGTGTAAGAATATGTTTTAAATTCTTATTTTGGCAAATTCGACATTGTTCTATGTTTTTTATGCCCTTTACTAATTGATTATTTTGTTCCATAATGATGTGCACATTTTATTATTTTCCATTTCTATGTGTGTTTCTTTTAACCTTTGATCGAGTATTTTCTTTACTGGATCTTGTAATAATTTTGCTTTCAGAAGGGTATAATGGAGCATCCCATGCAAATGTTTTACCATCCAAAAACATTTTCCATCTTTTTAGATCTTCATTGAGCATAATCTCTACAAGTTTATGAAATTTTATTTTTGGTGTCCATCGTAATTTTCTTTTTGCTTTTTTTGGGTCTCCACATAAATAATTAATTTCTAAAGGTCGCAAAAACCTCTTATCTGTTTTAACATATTTCTTCCAATTCAAACCCACCAAGTCAAATGCAGTCTTAACAAATTCCAAGACAGAGTGTGATTCACCTGTGCTAATAACAAATGTGTCCGGCTTATCCTGTTGCATCATTAAATAGATTGCCTCAACATACTCTGGTGCATATCCCCAATCCCTTTTCGCATCAAGATTACCTAAAACTAATTGTTTTTTTAAGCCTAAAGAAATTTCTGCAACCGCATTAGTTATTTTTCTTGAAACAAATTCAAGCCCCCTTAATGGCGATTCATGATTAAATAAAATTCCTGTGGCAGTAAAAATATTGTATGACTTTTGGTAAATATTAGTAATCCAATGAGCATAAAGTTTAGCAACACCATAAGGACTAGCAGGACTAAATGGCGTATTTTCATCTTGAATTTTTGTTTTAGAATTTCCATACATTTCACTACTTGATGCTTGATAAAATTTTAAATTAGGATTAACAATTCTAACTGATTCTAAAAGCTTTGTAACTGCAAGTCCAGTAAGTTCTGCATTCCCTACCGGCTGTTCAAATGCAGAACTTACAAAACTAGATGCAGCTAAATTATACAATTCATCAGGATTAGAAGTATGTACAGCTTCTACTAATGAACCCATATCTAATAGATCCGATGGAATAAGATGAATTTTTGAAAAAATTCCAAGTGATTGAAGACGCCAGAAATTTGGAGTAGACGTTCTTCTATATGTGCCAAACACTTTGTAACCTTTTTTTAACAATGAATTAGCAAGATATGCTCCATCTTGTCCCGTTATTCCTGTAACCAAGGCTTTTTTCATGAATATCTAATTTTTATTATATACACTGGTAATATTAATTACTAATAATTTCTTAACCTAAATTTCTTTAAAAAAACATTTATTTTCCAAAAGCGATAATTAATTTCTCAACCATCTCTGAAAGAATCTCCCTCTTGAAATTTTTTAATACGTAATAATTCCTGGTCAGCTAAACCTTGCCCCATACTATACTCATAAGGTGAAGCAGAACTACCATGGCCATCTTCACCTGGTCCATAAGCAAATTTTAATTTTTTTCTACATTCTTCCTCAACTTCATCTCTTAATCTCACTAATTCCTCTGAAGATAAAGCAGATGTTCTTACCCATGATTTCCACGCTTTAGATTTTGAACTACTGTATGATGCCTGATCTTTTGCAAAGTCAATTTTTCCAAATTCCAGGTCATATTTTTCTTTCATATCATATTCTGGCGAACCCGGATATGGTGTGTTTATACCGAGGTTAAAATAATCTGGCTTAGCATCAAGAATCCATTTTTTTGTTAACATTACGTCCTCATACGTTTCTCCTGGCAATCCAACCATACAGAAGGCTTTTGCATAAATTCCATATTTCCTGCAAATATCAATGAATTTTTTATTAATTTGATATGTTGTTCCCTTTTCTATTATTTTCAATATTTTATCACTCCCTGATTCTACTCCAGTTGAAAGCTCTATTGCTCCACCTTTTTTCATAGCTTTTGCAGTTTCTTCATCAAACAAATTAGTCTTAATGTAAGCTCTAAATTTAAAATTTCTTTTTTCAAACTCTTCCATTAATTCTATAGTTCGTTTTTTTATTATGTTAATTTCATCATCATAAATCATAAATGTATCAAAACCATACTGGTCGTGTAACATGTCTAATTCTTTCATAACATTTGAAATACTTCTTAATCGCATACGCCTATATTCTGGTTGAGCTCTCCCTGAACAAAACGCACAGCCATACGGACATCCTAATTGAGTCATTACATTAGTTGCAATGTTTCCTCCAATGTAATACTCGTAACTATCCATATCTATCAAGTCTCTAGCTGGAAACGGTGCGTCATCAAAATTCTCTAGCATAGGAGCAAAAATTAACTGCTCTTTTGATTCATCCTCAATTGCAAGCTTCGCGCCAGTCCAGCCATCTCCTGCTACAATTTTATCAAACTTGTGAGGTAAACATGTCTGCGGACCTACAGTTGCATGAGGCCCTCCTAAAATTACCTTATTTTTTGTATTCACTGACTTGATTAAATCTAAAATGTGAACTGCCTGACCAAAATCTGGGCTTGTAGCAGTAAGACCATATGCATCATATTCTTTTGATGCATAATCCAAAACAGATTTTTCGTAGTTTTTAAGACCAGTGAGATCTAAAACCTCCACATCATATTTTTGCTTTTTTAACATGCTAGCAACATAAAGTATACCTAAAGGAACTATTGCTTTATCTGATAATAGATATGGAGAAGGAGGTGTAATGAGTAGAATTTTTTTCAAACTGAAATCCGATATTAGATATCATCTAAAAAATGTATCTGTCCAATTTATCGTTATAAAACAAAAAAAATTATTATTACAGATGATAGTATAACACCAACATGAATTCTAATAATCAACCACCAAAAGTAACTATAGGAATGCCTGTTTATAATGGAGAAAAATTTCTTTGTAATGCACTTGATTGTTTATTAGCACAATCATATACTAATTTAGAACTAATTATTTCAGACGATGCGTCAACAGACTCGACATCAAAGATTTGTACTGAATATGCAGCAAAAGACTCACGAATTAAGTATATTCGTCATACAAAGAATTTAGGTATAGAATCTGAAGCGGGGTTTACTCCTTTACCTAATTTTAATTTTGTATTAAATCAAGCTAGTTCCCCATATTTTATGTGGGCCGGGGTTGATGATAAATGGGAACCTGAATTTATAGAAAAAAATGTAAATGTTTTAGAGGCAAATACTAACTTTGTTGCAAGTACAAGTAAAATGTCTTGGCAGGGGAATATTGTTTCTAGAAAACATTCTAGTCATCATAAACGTACAAAATTCAAAAATTTGTTGAAGTTTAGAAAAACCTATGATGTATTTGATAATTATGAACATGTGTTTCCTGTATCTGGTTCATATGAGGAAAAAGTAGTACCATATTTGAGACATAACACTGGTTCAGCAATATTTGCATTGTATAGAACTGACAAATTACAAAAATGTATTGTTCAAAAACCTTTTGCTGGTTGGGATCTAGTAATAGTTCTTAAGGCTTTACGATTTGGTGATATAAACGTCCTAGATGAAAAGCTCATGGAAAGATATGCTGCCGGCGCAGGTTCAAGACCAATATTAATTGATATAAAGGCTGACCATGGTGGACTTTTGCGCAGTTTATTTCTATATATGCCCTTAACAATTTGGTGTTTAAAAAATTTAGGTTCAAAAATATTTTTTAAAAATTTAGATTGGTTTTTTGTGCTAAATGGTTACGGTTTGTCGATGATTTTACCAGAAATACCCATGTTTTTACGATATCTATTTCTTAAACAAAAACCTAACAAATAATTTAAAAATTAAAATTATTAGAACAAATTTTGATTAGAAAAAACATTTTTAATTTATTTACAAATCAATAAATACTAAAAAAAAAATAAAATTTTATTGTTAGTAGGTATGTCACCACTTAGAATAGGATTTGCTGGCGGTGGTACTGATCTAGAAGAGTATCATAACAAGTATGAAGGGGCAACAATTTCAGCTACAATTGACAAATTTACTTATGTGTTTGCAAGACTACGAAATGACAAGAAATTGCAAAGTTTTTCACCTGATTTTGCATCTCATTTACCACCTAAAACTTTTTCCAAAATTGCTCCACCACAAGGACATGAAATTGTGTTAAGTTGTCTTAAAGAAATGAAATTTTCTAAAGGTATTGATATGTTTTTTTGTAGTGATGTTTCTCCAGGATCTGGTCTTGGCGCTTCAGGTGCTATGGCGTGTAATATTGTCCAAGTTTTACTTTCATTTCAACAGAAAAAATTGAGTAAAAAAACAATGGCCTTAAAAGCATACAGAACAGGTCATGATGTTTTAAAATGGAAAATTGGAAAGCAAGATGAGTTTGGTGCAACTTTTGGTGGCTTTAATCTATGCAAATTTAAAAAGAAAAAAGTTAATGTTATGCCAATCTCTTTAAACAAAAATTTTTTGAAAGAGTTACAAGATAATTCAATGTTATTTAATATTGGTTATAGAGGCCATTCGTCAAAAATACTAGAAAAACAGGTGGCAAATATAAAAAAATCAGCCAAAGCCCCATTAGAAGCATTACATCGTCAAAAAGAAATTGCATTAGAAATTACTAATTCATTAAAGAAAAATGATCTAACGGAATTTACTGAACTTCTTAAAGAGGGTTGGGAGCTAAAAAAGAAAAATGCTACTGGAATTACAAACAGAACCATTGAACAGATATGTAAAATATCTTTCTTGAATGGTGCAAATGCATTAAAAGTGACAGGTGCAGGTGGTGGTGGTCATTTGTATGTCGTAGCTAATCCATCAAAACATAAGAGGTTAGAAAAATCACTACAAAAATTAGGTGTAAAAAAAGTTCCTTTTAGTTTTATAGATAAAGGAGCACAACTGATTCAACTTAATCATATATAGGCAATTTAGTTTGAAATCTTATGATCGACAATAAAACAATTCATAATTATCTGGATTCACAAATCAAATGCATAGATGAATTAATGAAAAATCATCCACTTACTCTTAAAAAAATATTTCATATACTCAACAAAGCAAAAAAAAATGGTAATAAAATATTCATTATGGGTAACGGTGGAAGTGCTTCAACTGCAACTCATTTTACATCTGATTTGCTAAAAACAAGCCTAACTAAAAACACAAAAAAAATTAAAGCATTTTCTTTATCTGATAATATACCAGTCATCTTGGCATGGGCTAATGATACTTCATATGAAAATATTTTCAAAAAACAGTTGGAAAATCTGTTAGAAAAAAATGATATTGTGATAGGAATAAGCGGTAGTGGGAATTCTGTAAATGTTCTAAATGCCATAAAATTTGCAAATAATGAAAATGCTGTGACAATATCTCTTACTGGAAAAGCCGGAGGCAGAATATCAAAAAACTCACAAGTTAATCTCACAGTACCAAGTGATGATATGCTTACAATTGAAACAATGCATTTACTCATATGTCATTTGTTGATAACGTTACTAAGAAAATCTGGGAAACCACTTTTTCGTTATTAATGAAATGTTACCTGCAATATTTCTTGATCGTGATGGGGTAATAAATCAAGAAAGAAAAGATTACGTAAAAAATTTGACTGAATTTAAAATTTTTGATGGTGTTGCAGAAGCAATAGTT
>Ga0066380_10000027_pt1 | contig 16185 bp, 10 predicted proteins | sample Knorr_S23_td_O2m_FD_70948 | JGI IMG/M metagenome (GOLD analysis project Ga0066380, IMG submission 70948) | Marine microbial communities from Southern Atlantic Ocean transect - Knorr_S23_td_O2min_ad_571m_LV | ecosystem: Environmental > Aquatic > Marine > Oceanic | place: Southern Atlantic ocean...
TAAAAAATTCTTTGGGGGTCATGGGCGTCTGTGTTTGTGTTTGATCGTGTTGGGTTGAGGGTAAGGACTCAAGCGCCGTCATCCCAAATATCGCGTGAGTCCCCGCGCCGCGGGGAGCCTAAACTGAAAAGCCCTGTCCAGGCAAGGGGGCACGAGTCACTTACTCTTAACTCGTCCAAGTGACAGCTAATTAGAGCTGAACCGGGACCCAAGAATACCCCCTCTCATCAGAGCTATGACAGAATCTAGCACAGAAGTATTTCAGTCTAACTTGATGGAGCACGGACTCGAGGCTGAATCTATGCTTGTACTTCCGCCATGCTCTAAGAACTCTATTTTGTGTGCCCTACTGGGGCACTACACATAACCATCTTCCAGCTTCACTCGAGGTTGCCATCATGGTTCGAACTTCACGTCTTTTGACTCGCTCGCTGATCCTTACCCTGGCACTCCTGGAACTCCAGGGGGTGTCAGCACAGGAGGCCCCGAAACCTGTCCTGGGATTCACTCCAGAGTCAGCAGCCCGACAACTAGAACTAGAGAGCCAATACGATTCGCACCTAGATGCCGACAACCTCGAGGAATGGATGCGATACATCGTGTCCAAACCAATCTACACGGGTTCACCTCACAATAGGGAAACAGCTTACTGGATGGTTGAGCAATTCGAGTCGTGGGGCTTCGAAGTGCGTCTGGATGAATACCAGGTGCTTTACCCGACCCCTCGAATCCGAGAACTCGAACTCATAGAGCCGATCAGATATACGGCCCAGCTTCGTGAACCAACCTTAGCGGAGGATGAAACGTCGGGAATCGAGGAAGATCGACTCCCGACGTTTAATGCATACTCTGCTGACGGAGACGTCACGGGTGAATTGGTCTACGTCAACTACGGGATCCCCTCTGACTACGAGGAACTAGAGCGCCGCGGTATCAGTGTGGAAGGTAAGATTGTCATCGCTCGATATGGTGGTTCGTGGCGAGGCATAAAACCTAAGGTTGCGACTGAGCACGGAGCGATCGGTTGCATTCTGTTCTCCGATCCGAGGGATGATGGATACTTCCAGGGCGATGTCTACCCGAAGGGTCCTTATCGCATGGAGCATGGAGTCCAGCGAGGAGCTGTGCAGGATATGCCGCTCTATCCTGGAGATCCTCTTACCCCATTTGTGGGAGCCACCGTTGATGCCGAACGCTACACTGTCGAAGAAGCACCCACGATCATGAAAATCCCGGTGCTTCCAATCTCTTACGCAGACGCGCTGCCGCTGCTAAGTGCGATGGAAGGCCCCGTCGCCCCTGCTAATTGGAGAGGGGCATTACCGATCACCTATCATCTAGGTCCAGGTCCGGCACGGGTACGATTGCACCTTGAGTTCAATTGGGATCTCACACCAGCCTATAACTTGATCGCTGTGATGCGTGGTTCAGACTTCCCAGATGAGTGGGTCGTGCGCGGTAACCATCGTGACGGCTGGGCAATGGGAGCAGCAGACCCGACTTCCGGAATGGTTGCACTGATGGAAGAAGCACGTGCCGTGGGTGAACTCACACGCACCGGCTGGCATCCGAAGCGGACTATTGTCTACGCCGGCTGGGATGCTGAAGAGCCCGGCCTCCTCGGCTCCACAGAATGGGCAGAGCACCATAGAGACGAACTGCATGAGAAGGCAGTCCTCTACATCAATACTGATGGGAATGGTCGGGGGTTTCTCTCCGCAGGCGGCTCCCACACACTGGAGCGTGTGGTCAACCAAGTCGCTAAAGAGGTAGAAGATCCGCAGACAGGTGTATCGGTTTGGGAACGATCTCGGGCCACAAGAGCGGTTTCAGGTGATCCGAGTGCGCAAAGAGAAGGAGACCTCTGGATCGCTCCGCTTGGCTCAGGCTCAGACTATACACCATTCCTTCAGCACCTCGGGATTGGATCCCTCAATATCAGTTTCGGAGGGGAAAGTGGAGGAGGTTCTTACCATTCTCAGTTTGACTCCTTTGATCACTATACTCGCTTTGGAGATCCAGGCTTTAGCTATGGAGTTGCTCTAGCTAAGGTGGCCGGCCGGCTGACACTAAGGTTTGCTGATGCAGATGTGCTTCCACTCCGGATGGAAAATTACTCGGAGACTGTTAACCGTTACGTGAGTGAAGTTGTAACGCTAGCTGACGATCTCCGAGTAGAAACCGTCCAACACAACCGACTCGTTGAAATGGATGCATTCCGTCTTCAAGCTGATCCAACGCAGACATATAATCCGCCGATGAGCAAAGACGAGGTGCCGTTCTTCAATTTCGCACCTCTCCAAAATGCCGTAGCGAGACTCGAAGACGCTTCTACAGACCTGGATCGCATGCTCGGTGAACAACTAAGCAACGGAGTCCTGTCCCCAGTCCGCATGACAGAAATCAATCAAATACTGCAGAAGATTGAACAGGCTATGACAGACACAGATGGCCTTCCAGGGCGACCGTGGTTCCGACACACAATTTATGCTCCGGGTTTCTACACTGGATACGGCGTTAAGACCTTACCGGGTATCCGGGAGGCGATTGAGCAACGTGAGTGGCATCTGGTAGAGCCCCAGATGGAACGCATCGCAGCAGCGCTTGACCGGGTTACCGAGCTGCTTCGACAAGCTACCGGAGGATTAGTGTCATAAGACCGACCTAGTCGGTTTCGCTCTAGATCCAATCTGGGTTAGGCGCAAATCAGTTAATCGCCACTTCCCTTCACCAATTTGATTAGTCTTGCGAGAGGGTCATAGGACTGATCCACAACCCTCTCCTTCAGAGGAATGATTGCGTTGTCGGTGATTGTAATTCCCTCTGGGCACACTTTTGTGCAGCATTTCGTAATGTTGCAGTACCCGATACCCAGTTCCTCTCTCAATTCTGCAACCCGGTCACCCGTGTCAATTGGGTTCATCTCCATATTTGCCACGTAAACATAGTGGCGTGGCCCGGCGAATCGGTCATGAAGTTGATGGTCCCGGAGGACGTGACATACGTCTTGGCACAAGAAACACTCAATACATTTCCTGAATTCCTGAGAACGTTCGACATCATACTGATCCATATCCCAACTTCCATCTCCGTGATCAGCGGTCTTCGGAGAGAAACGCTTGATTGAAGCTTTTACTTCATAGTTCCACGATACGTCTGTCACAAGGTCTTTAACGACTGGGAAAGTCCGCATAGGCTCGACCGTGATCGGCTGGTCCGCCGGTAATTCATCAACTCGAGTCATACACATGAGTTTGGGCGAGCCATTCACCTCAGCGGAGCACGAGCCACACTTGCCGGCCTTACAGTTCCATCGGACAGCCAGATCGTTTGCCTGTTCAGCCTGGATACGATGGATAGCATCTAAAACCACATAGCCCTGATCAACCTCGACTTCGTAGGTCTTTAACTCGCCTCCGTCGGAGTTGCCCTGCCACACCTTAAAGGTCGTAGTCTTCATTAACCTTGTTCCTCAATGATTTTCTGGAGTTCTTCCGGTATCTCTGGAATCACTTCTCTACGAAGTTCCATTTCTCCGTCATGTCCTTTCTTGAGAACAAGATTAACTGTTCCCCACTCTGGATCCTTATCGAGATAGTCCAGCCGTGAGTGCGCTCCACGGCTTTCCTTTCGTGCTTGTGATGCCATAACCACGGCTTCAGCAACCGTGAGTAGACTCTGCAGATCCAAGGTGGTGTGCCAACCCGGATTGTACTCTCGGCTACCACCAGCTCCCATAGCCTGAGCCCGTGTCTTGAGCTCCTGTAGTTCATCCAATGCTTCGGTAAGACCACCTTCTTCGCGGGCGATCCCCGCCTTGTCCTGCATTAGGTGTTGCAGTTCATACTGTAAGCGATAAGGTCCCACATCCGCTCCTGGGTCCCTCTCTAGTGGAGAGAGTGCCTCTTGGACTGCTAGGTCAATTTGTTCGTCCTGAAGATGTACCGGCGTGTTCCCAGCTGCGAACTCGGCAGCGTATTCCCCAGCTCGTTTCCCGAATACGAGTAAATCCGAGAGCGAATTTCCTCCCAATCGGTTCGCTCCGTGCAGTCCAGCTGCACATTCACCTGCTGCGAAAAGACCTGGAACGGTTGTAGACATCTGGGAATCCGGATCCACTCGAATACCCCCCATCGCATAGTGAGTGGTCGGCCCCACCTCCATTGGCTCCTTGGTAATGTCGATACCCGCCAGTTCCTTGAACTGATGATACATACTGGGGAGTTTTTTCTTGATATGATCCTCTGAGTCCTTGATATGCTCTTTGATCCAAGCAATGTCGAGGAATGCCCCTCCGTGAGGGCTCCCACGTCCTTCCTGGACTTCTTTCACGATCTTGCGTGCCACGTGATCTCTCGTGAGCAGTTCTGGAGGACGGCGCGCTTCCCTGTCACCTACGACATAACGCCATCCCTCTTCAGGAGTATCCGCGGTGGATTCCTTATAGAGCGGAGGAATGTCCTCGAACATAAAGCGGCGACCTTCGCTGTTCTTTAGGATTCCACCTTCGCCTCGTACACCTTCGGTAACAAGGATACCTCGCACACTCGGTGGCCAAACCATACCCGTCGGGTGGAATTGCACGAACTCCATATCAACCAGTTCCGCACCCACGTGGTAGGCTAACGCGTGTCCATCGCCCGTGTATTCCCAGCTATTGCTAGTGACCAAGAAAGCTCGGCCGATCCCACCAGTTGCCATAACCACAGCCTTGGCCTTGAAAGCCTTGAACCGTCCTCGCTCTCGATCGTACGCAAGAGCACCAGCGCATCGGCCCCCATCCATAAGGAGCTTGCTGACTGTGACTTCCATGTGCACATCGATCCCCTCATGGATCCCATGATCCTGGAGGGTACGAATCATTTCGAGGCCCGTACGGTCACCAACATGTGCTAGTCGAGGGTACGCGTGTCCGCCGAAATTACGCTGGTTGATAAGCCCGTCTGGAGTGCGGTCCATGAGCGCGCCCCAGCCTTCCAGTTCTCGCACACGTTCAGGTGCTTCCTGTGCGTGCAATTCCGCCATCCGCCAAGCATTGAGATAGTGCCCACCTCTCATCGTGTCGGCAAAATGGACTTTCCAACTGTCTCGGTCATCAACATTGGCAAGGGCCGCAGCAACGCCCCCTTCAGCCATAACGGTATGGGCTTTCCCGAGCAGAGATTTGCAGATCAAGCCAACTGAAGCACCCTTAGTTGCGGCCTCAATCGCCGCGCGCAAACCGGCTCCACCGGCACCAATCACTACAACATCGTACTCTAAGACCTGGTATTGGGTCATTAGAGTATCCTCCAGTCCACCCAGATTCCTATCGCACACAACCGGACATAGATATCTGCAAATGCCACCCAAATCAGGCTACACCACGCCCAAATCATATGGCGGCCATTGCACCATGAAACACACTCGTATGCAGCCTTCTGAACTGGTCTCCCTGCTAGCTTATCGATCCCACCACCAATTAGATGCCTAAGTGAATGGCACCCAAACGTGTAACCACCAAGGAGGACTACATTCGCTGTCAAAACGATCGTTCCTACGCTGAGCCCCACTTCCTCTGAACCGAGCCCAGTTTCAAACCACAGAGCTTTCCAAGCATCGTGAGATAAGAAAACAAGCAGTAGTAGAGCAAAGGGTAATGTGTATCGATGGGCGTTCTGTAGAATTAATGGAAAGTGCCGCTCACCCATATAAGCTTTACGAGGTGTGCCTACAGAACAGGACGATGGGCCAGGCCAGTAGGCCTTATAGTAAGCTCCACGGTAATAATAGCAGGTAAGACGGAAGCTCACGGGCGCCCACAGGATCACGAACGCTGGAGAAAATACCGGGAGAAAGGAAGGCCACCATCCAGGCTCTAGCGCACCGGTAAACGAGTGCGCCGGATCTCCCCAGATCAGCGGCGAATAGAAAGGTGAAAGCAGGTTCCCTGAATAATAGTTACTCCCCTGGAACGCAGCCCATGTGGAGTAGATGACAAAAGAGGTGAAGACAACAAAAACCACGACGGGCTGAAGCCACCACGCGTCAGTGCGCATGGTTTCACCAAAGGTTCTCCGAACTGGGAGGGCCGTGACTTTAGACGGCATAGATCACCTTTCAATAATGTGGAGTCACCGGTGATAAGAAGGATCGGTATTAGATAACTCGGACGTATTACAGACGTAGCGTATACAAACTATCAGAAGCGCAGGTATAACACCGTAATATGGTGAGTAGCCAGGCAGGAGGAAGCCTTCGTTCAAGTGCCGTTACCAGTTCTTATGTAAGCCGGCTCAAGAATGGTCACCAAGTCCAAACCTGTGCGCAGCACCAGCTGCACAATCTATCAGGACCTCTCTGCCGCTCGCTCAGCCCTTACCTTTTCAATGACTTCGTGCGGTGCAGGCTCATAGCCAGCAAAGTTACGAGTATGATGGGCACGACCTTGGGTGATCGACCTCAGTGTCGCCGCGTACTTATATAGCTCTGATTCTGGAACCATTGCCTTCACCGTGGTGCGACCACTGGAGGTGTCCATACCCTGCACCTTTCCCCTCCTTGAGGTCAAATCACCCATGATGTCTCCAACATATTCGTCCAGAGTAGTTACTGATACTTCGATGATTGGCTCCAGTAAGACCGGCCCACACTTTTCGGCCACGTTTCTGAAAGCCGACGAACCAGCAAGTTTGAACGCGATATCAGACGAATCGACGGCATGGTAAGAACCGTCGTAGCATTCAGCTGCAAAGTCGACCAAAGGATAGTTTGCTATCACTCCATTTACAGATGCTTCCCTTATCCCACGGTCTACAGACGGCACATATTTTGTCGGGATAACCCCACCTTTGATCGAGTTAACAAACTCGTAGCCCGCACCCCGGGGCCTCGGTGACATTCGTATTTTACAGTCCCCGAACTGACCACGACCACCCGACTGCTTCTTGTGCCGCCCCTGTCCTTCAGCCTGTCTTGTGATCGTTTCTCGGTAAGCAATTTTTGGTTGTCCAGTTTCAACCTTGACCCCGTACTTTCTCTCCATGCGCTCGAACTGAACGTCGAGATGTAGTTCACCTGCACCTCTGGCTATAGTCTGGTGAAGCTCTCCATTAAACGCAGCAGAAAACGTTGGGTCCTCCTCATGTAGCTTAGGCAGAACCTCTCCGAGTTTGTCCTCGTCGTTCCGACTAACTCCCTTAATAGCTACAGCAATGTCCGCACTCGGGAATTCGATCTTATCTAAAGACAGTTTTTTTCCTTTGTTGTTGAGCGTGTCATTGGTATGCGTGTGCTTGAGCTTGGCCACGACCCCAATGTCTCCAGCATGAAGTACGGGAACCTCATGCCGCTCCTTACCCATAGGGATACTCAAGTGGTTGAGCTTCTCTGCTCGGCCATCCGATGCATTCACAACTTCTGCCCCGCTAGCGACCTTACCCGAGAAGATTCGGAAGTATGACAACTCCCCAATATGTGGCTCAGCCATAGTCTTGAAGACGAGTGCGGCGAGTGGCCCTTCGTCTTCAGCCATAAGCTCCTGGTCACCAACAATTTCGGTTCCTGATTCCGCCGGGTTAGGACACAACTCTACGAGCTTACTGAGGAGCGCCCTGATTCCGTACGTAAGCGGGGCAGCACCACAGAAAACTGGGGAGATTTCGTTGCGTGCCATTCCACGAGCCATCGCATCAATCGCTTCTTCGCGGGAAATCTTTCCGCCTTCCAAATACTTCTCTAACAGGTCTTCATCCGTTGTGGCCAATGTCTCTTGGAGTTCGGTTTCCCACTGGGCTTCTTTATTCTTCAAATCCTCTGGGATGTCAGTTTCGTCATATTCCCCTTTGATCGTCTCCTTCTTGTAGATATGAGCCTTTTCACTGAAGAGGTTGATGATCCCCCCAAAAGCGGGACCTTCTCCAATCGGGATCTCTACAGGGAGTGCACTCTCACTAAGCTTCTTAATTTGCTGAAACACGCCATCAAAGTCAGCGTGCTCTTTGTCCATCATTGAAACAAAGAAGATCCGGGGAATTCCCCGGGCCTCGCAGTACTCCCAAACGCGTTCAGTTCCAACCTCGATGCCCGAGGTCGCACTGACGACAATGATGGCGGCATCCGCTACTCGCACCGCAGAAAGAGCTTCACCCGTGAAATCCAAGTATCCCGGCGTGTCCAGAAGGTTGACCTTCACACCATTATGCTCAGCGTAGGCTGGGGTCATCTGGATGGAAATTTCATGGGCATGCTCTTCGGGAGTGTGCATCGTAAGCGCAGTCCCGTTATCGACATCGCCATGACGATTCGAAGTGCCTGACACAAAGCAGAGCGCTTCTATCAAGCTTGTCTTTCCTGAGCCGCCATGCCCGAGAACCGCGACATTCCGTATCCGGTCTGTGGTATATTCCTTACCCGATGCCATTCAAAGTCCTCCGGGATCTCGATTATTTAGGGACATCTTCTAACCCGACGAACTCGGGTAGTGGTGAGTCCTTATTTTGTCGCAGGAGGCACTCCTAGAGGGCCACCTCAGCTTATGGGGACACGGATTGTAGAAAGGCCTGAGGGGGGGGGCAAGGCACCGCGGAATCTTCGATGTTACTTCCTTGAGGAGGAGTCCTGGCCCCTAATGTGCAGGCTTAGACAGAGGGCATCCCCCGGAAAGACATCGCTCCCTTAGTAGTGTGTTACACAGGCCCGACTATCAACGACCCGCCTGGTCCGCTTCCTCTTCGGTCTCGAAGAGACGTCCCGTGGTGAGTTCAAGCACGAGCCGATCAAGGTCATAAATCTCATCGAGAGCCTCTAAGATAGCCCGTACATCAACACTCACTGACCGATTCTTCTCGGGCAGATATATGTAATCTCCTGGGAGACTTTCAATATTTCCATCAAATACCAGACCGACTACCTCAAGGTCACGATCAAGAACCGGAGAGCCTGAGTTGCCACCGATAATGTCTGCTGTTGATACAAAATTTACCGGAGTAGAAAGATCAAGAGAGCTGGGTGGATTCATCCACCGATCCGGTAACGCCCAGTCCTCTTTTCCGCTATGGGAATAGTGACGGTCATAGAGTCCGAAGAGCGTAGTGAACACAGGTGCAATTGTACCGTTGTACTCATAGCCACTAACCGATCCATCTGCGATACGCAAAGAGAACGTCGCATCAGGTGGCACTTCAGTTCCATAGATCTCAAAGCGGGCGCGCCCTAGTTCCGAAGCGATCGCTTCTTCCTCAGGTGCGACTTCGGCGAAAAGGCTATTTAGTTCTAAGAAAGCAGGAAGAAAGGCTATAACTGCCTGGACCGCAGGATCCTGAGGGCCGATACCGCCAGACTCAAGAGCGCCTACGGCATCAGCGGAATCACTGAGCATGCTATTCGAGACCACCTGTTCCGCAACCGCCTCAGGGGTGCGTCCAGCAAGCAAGCTCATCACAGCCGGATGATCAGCCCCAAGATGCTCAACCAAGTCCCTAAATCGGTCGGCCATTAAAACTACATCTAGTTCCGCGGGGACTTGGGGAGTCCCTCGAACATTATCGATCATCGACTCGAGATCTTCAGCCGGCGCACCGCCCTGTTGCATGGAGATAACCTGGAGCCCAAAAAAGCCCCTGATGAGGGTCGATGAGTCGAGAATCGGATTCCCAAAAACTGAAAACGCAGCAACCACATCAGTGCGACTCCGCTTCAAGTCTTGGAGTTCTGCCATGCGATCAACTAAACCACCATAAAGATCTTGCAAGGCGGGGTCAGTATTGATTGCCTCTTGGAAATCGGCCTCAGTGTCAGCTCGCTTCGCGAGGATCACTGGGTCATGAAGCCCCTTGAGTTGTCCCTCATATGCCTTCTCGGTATTACTCAGACTAAAGTACTGGTTCCGCAAATCATACTGTTCGGCAATCTCAGGATTTTCTTCTATATAACCTTCCAGGACCGCCATACGCTTCCTAACCGTTTCAAGTAGGAATCGATCACTCACGTCACGACGGTATTCGAGCTCTGATACGGTCTGAAGCCTACTGGTTGATCCAGGATTCCCCACAATGAAAATAGGATCTCCCTCAGACAGCCCGTCACGGTCAAACGGGAAGTAAGTATCGCTTGCAAGTGGGGTACCAGTGTCATCGTAAAGACGGAAAAAGGCGAAATCCATGTTGTATCGTGGATAGGTAAAGTTGTCTGGATCACCACCGAAAAATCCGATCTGCAGTTCAGGTGCCATTACGAGCTTGGCATTCGTGTACCGCCGAAATACATAGGCGGATGTTCGCCCTCCGTTGTATAGGGAGATCATTTCTATTTCGTAGCCTGAATCCTCACCTCCACGCTGGTCTACAATTCGAGCTTTGATCTCATCCAGAAGCTCTGCTCGGGCTCCAGCACGCTCATTCTGAGGAACCAGGTCAAGCTGAGCGTTGACTTCATCAGTGACGTCCAGGATCTCAACTAGCTGATCTGCCTCGAACTCTTCGACTGTCCTTTCATCTTCGAGATTTTCCGCTACAAAACCTTGATCCAACAAAGCCTCACCATCCCCTGAGACCTGGGAGACAAACTCCCGAGCGCAGTGGTGGTTCGTCATGACCAAACCATTCGGAGACACAAAGGATGCTGAACAACTCGGGATACGAAGTGCTCCTAGTCGGGCCCGTTCAAACCACTCTGTGTCCGGCCGGAAACCATATGTCTCAGCGATATAATCGACAGGAGGAAATTCAAAGGTCCACATCTTACCCTGGTCGAACTCTCCTGCTTGAACCGTATCAAGATTAATCCTATCCGCCGAGTTTTGTGGAGCCGACTCGTCAGGCATAGGGACCTGGATTACTTCCGGAGAATTCTGAGATACTTCCGGGACCGGTGGCGGTGGTCCGACCTGTGCACCAGCACATCCCGTGAACAAGAGTAGCGTTATTGCCCAACGAAACTTCTGCGAACAGGTGCGAAACTGCGATCTCAAAACCATGAGCACCTCTTTGGGTCAGATCAACGCCGAATCTATGCGTTCAGCGAATCGCGTAATCAGTAACCTCGCAACCCACTCTAAGGCGAACAACTGATTAAGGAGCTAAAACAAAATAATGATCTCAGAAAAACCGGTGGCTCGGACTCGGGATCTAGTTAGTCCGATGGTGCTTGGATACCCGATCCAGAAGTTTCAACTCTTCAGGAGTCAGTGAGGACATTCCTTTCGCAGAAATCTTATCGAGAACCTCATCAACTCTATCAAAGAGCACCGGATCATCTGTATGTCGCTTACCCGAAACATTATCAGCTGAGTAGCCGACATCACTGTCAGTACGAACAACCGCAAGACGACCACTCCTGGAAGTCTTTTTCTTAAGCCAACTCAGGTGCCGATTTAATCGCCAATCAGCCCTCAGGTAGATAAAGCCTGCGGCTAGACCCCCGAGATGTGCGAAGTGAGCAACGCCGTCATTGCTGCCTCCGAAAGCACTCAAGGCAGCTATGACAACGATCAGGCTCACGAGGTACTTGGCCTTCACCGGGAAAATCCCCCAGATGTATATTGGCACGTTCGGCCAGTTCATCGCGAAGGCAAGCATCAGGCCATACATCCCGGCTGACGCTCCAACCACCATAGCCGGCAGGAAAAGGTAACTGAGTACTACCCCTCCAAGACCACAGCAAAAATAAAACTTTAGGAACTCATTTTCACCCCAGCGACCCTCAAGTGGGGGGCCGAAGAAGAACAGCACCAGCATGTTGAAGAATAGATGCCACCAGCCACCATGCAGGAACATGTAGGTGAACACACCCCACGGCCTGAAAAAAATCTGCGTGGGTTGGAACGCGAACCAGTCGAACATCAAATTTGGTCCGACCAGCAGCGTTAGAAAGAAGGCCACCACATTAGCGATTATCAGGTTCTTCACCATAGGGGTGATCATGTACCTGAAACCAAAGCTAGTGGTCGAGTAAGCCATTCTCTCTGTTATTAATCTTACTTACTACTAGGGGAATCTATCCAACCCTAACCCTCTAGGCATGTTCCGGAATCACTATCTCCTTAATTCACAACGCCTCAAGAACAATCAGAATCCTTCTGTTTTCTCACTTCTGCGAGTTTGGCAATCCGGTCACACAACTCGGGGAAAGCCACCCCTGCGGCAGCAGCAGCCTTAGGAAGTAAGCTATTAGAGGTCATCCCGGGCGAAGCGTTCGCCTCCAAGCACCAGGGCTCTCCTTGGCTATCGATAATGAAGTCTACCCTCGAATAGTCACGAAGCCTAAGTGCTTTATGAGCTGATAACGCAAGAGTTCCTAGCCTGGAAGCAAGGTCCGATGGAATGTCAGCTGGAAATATTTCTTGAGCCATTCCGGGCTGATATTTGCACTCGTAGTCGAAGATTTCATGCTCAGGAATAATCTCTCCGACTGGGAGTGTTTCTTCTCCCAAGATCCCTACCGTGACCTCTCGCCCCGCCTGATACCTCTCAAACAGTATCAGATCATTCCATCCACGAGTTTCATCGATCGCAGATCTGAGTTCTTCGAGATCATGAGCGAGGACCAATCGAAGTGATGAACCTCCAGATGCTGCCTTAACGATCACAGGCAAGCCTAATGTGTCGGCAACTTCCACAGCTGAACATCCTCCGCACAGCCAGTCCGGCGTCGGAATACCTGCTTGACGTAAGAGACGCTTGCTAACCTCCTTGTCCATTGCTAGTGAACAGCCAAGTCTGTTACTACCGGTGTATGCGACGCCAGCAACCTCGAGAAGCGCCTGGACGGTGCCATCCTCTCCTGATCCTCCGTGAAGCGTAAGAAAGAAGACATCGATTTCGCTGAGTGCAGAATTACCACTTAGCATCACGGTCTGCATCTCGTCTAGCGATGCCAATTCTCCGACTAGTGGAGGTAATGCGCCCACCCCCACTTTGAGTAAGAGAGCCTCTTCGGCCTCATCTAAAGATCCCCTCACGGTGTCCACTACGACGACTGTGTGACCCAGATTACGAAGAGCACTTGCGACCTGGACCCCAGATGACAGCGATACCTCTCGCTCATCAGAAACCCCTCCCATGAGGACTGCTATTCTCATGCGGTTAAGGCTCTCACGACATCATAACGTGTGACGATACCCACAAGCTGGCCGTTCGCACTCACCAGACAGGCCGCATTACCCCGCGTAAGAAGAGTCCTTACTTCCTCAGAGTCGACATGATCAGCGATCACTGGGAATGGAGGGGCCATCACACTATCAACAGGCCTGTCGAGCAGCGCAGTATCCACCAGTACTTGGCTCATCAGACTTGTTTCTGTAACCGACCCTACACAAGAGCCATCCGAGACAACCGGAAGCTGGCCGATGTCATGCGCAGTGATCGTTGACAAAGCAATCCGTATTGATGTTCCCGGTTCTACTGTGATTAGCTCTGGCGCATCAGAAATTTTCTTGTCGATAAGGTCACGAGCCGTTGTATGCCTGGATCTCTCAAGGAAGCCATTCTCACGCATCCATTCGTCATCATAGACCTTGCTCAGGTAGCGTTCACCCCAGTCACAAACTAGCGACACCACGAAAGCATTTGGATCATCAATTTGCTTAGCTAACTCAATGGCCCCATGAACCATCAGACCCGCTGAGCCACCCGCAAATAACCCCTCCTCACGTGTCATTCTCCTTGCCATCGCAAACGCTGCTTGATCCGGGAGAACTCTATAGTCGTCAACGACATCAAGATCCAGTGTTCCAGGAATCTTGTCATTACCAATGCCTTCAACTTTGTAAGGAGTGCTCTCTCCTACTTCTCCGGTATTGAAGAACGGAGCAGTTATAGAGCCTTCAGGATCAATACCGACTATGCGGACAGCCGGGTTCTTTTCCTTTAAGTAGCGCCCAACACCTGTGATGGTGCCCCCTGTCCCAGCAGAAGCCACGAAATGGGTAACCCGCCCCCCACTCTGTTCCCAAATCTCCCGCCCTGTTGTCTCATAATGGATCTGCGGATTTGCCTCGTTGTAAAACTGATCTGCCATCACGGCACCCGGAGTCGCAGCTGTTATAGCACGTGCTTTCTGGAGATAGTGATCAGGATGATCAGGAGGCACTGCCGTAGGCGTGATGACCACCTCCGCTCCAAAGGCTCGCAAGAGTTTGACCTTTTCACTGCTCATCTTATCTGGCATCGTGCAAATGCATCGATATCCCTTGAGCGAAGCCGCCATCGCTAGAGCGAGCCCAGTGTTACCTCCAGTAGCTTCAACGACGGTCCCACCCGCCTTGAGAGTCCCTTCCCTCTCAGCTGCCTCAATCATTGCAATACCAATACGGTCTTTGATCGAGCCCCCCGGGCCCATGAACTCCAGTTTCACATAGACCGGCGTGCGAGCACCATCAACAACTGAGCTTAACCGTAGCATAGGTGTCCATCCGATCAGATCTAGTACACTGTCGTATGGATCCCTGTGGCGTTCAGGCATTGGAGACAAGGCTTTTGTAACCCCTATAAAGTTGGATATGACACTAATTTTTATTATCAGGCGAGGGATGCTTAGAGAACTGAACAGGCAACGTCACCCATACCTCAATACTCTCCCCATCTTGGGTAGCCGGATTAAACCGTAGGTCTATTGCTCCAGCAACCGCTGCAGAATCGAAAGCGGAGTAACCAGAGGATTTGAAGATCTCCACAGAGTCGACGGAACCTCCTTCGGTAACTAGCACCCTTAGCAACGTTTCACCCTCTATAGCTTGATCCCAAAGGCTTAGCGGGTAATCGATCGTCATCTCATCTAGTAGTGGTATCGGTTGTTCAATTTTGCGTTCCCCACCGCACGAGAACGCTGCAACAAGCATTCCAAGAATTACGAAGCCCACCAACGTTCTCCTTTGCAAACAGAAGTCTTTGGTGGATTTCATTCGGCGTTCTCGTCTCCGTGTGCAGCTGCCCTCAATTGATACAGGAGTTCTAGGGCGTCCCGGGGAGTCAAATCATCTGGAGCGATCCCGCGCAAGCGAATCAAGGCAGGGTGATCTGCCCGAAACATCGATAACTGGTCCGGCGCAGTTTCCGATCCTGGACGATGAATACCATGCCTCCCGAGGCCTTCTCCGCCACCCGTGTGTGTTCCCTCCAATTCCACAAGGAGTTCCTGCGCACGTGCTACGACCGTGTCAGGCAAGCCAGCAAGACGGGCAACCTGGATCCCATATGAACGATCTGCACCGCCCTCTAGTAGTCGGCGCAGAAACACGATATCCGATCCAACTTCTCGAACCAAAACATTCATATTCTTCACACCGGGAAGCAGATCGCCTAGTTGCGTCAACTCATGGTAGTGCGTGGCAAAAATGGTTTTCGACCCGAGTTCCTCGTGCAGATATTCAGTGACGGACCACGCAATCGACACGCCATCATACGTGGAAGTCCCCCGACCAATTTCATCGAGTAAGACCAGACTCATTTCAGTGGCTCCATGGACGATCGCTGCGGTCTCGCTCATTTCTACCATGAACGTCGACTGACCCCGTGCCAGGTTATCGGAGGCACCAACACGAGTGAATATGCGATCCGCTACCGGTATTCTGGCCTGGTCCGCAGGTACGAAAGATCCAATCTGAGCTAAAAGTTGAATTAATCCGACTTGCCTGAGCACGGTGCTTTTACCCGCCATGTTTGGTCCCGTTAACACGACGATCCATCCATTCTCGTTAAGGCAAATGTCGTTCGGAATGAACTTCTCACGGGGCATCATCGTCTCTACGACGGGATGTCGACTAGCTACAAGTTCGAGCTCAAAACCCGAGTGGATCTCAGGCCGCACATAATTTTGGCTGGCTGCGATTTCTGCGAAGCTTACCAGCACATCTAGCGTCGCGATTCTCGCAGCGGTGTCTTGGAGCCGACCGATCTCCATGGCGACACGCCCTCGGATATCACTAAAAAGCTCAGTCTCCAAATGCGAAATTCGGTCCTCTGCCCCGAAAACTTTCTCTTCCCATTCTTTGAGCTCAGGAGTGAAGTAACGTTCCGCGTTCGTGAGTGTCTGCTTCCTGACATAGTCAACAGGCACCTTGTCTAGGTTTGCTCGAGTAACTTCGAGGTAGTACCCAAAGACTTTGTTGAAACCAACCTTCAGAGATGCGACACCGGTTCTTTCACGCTCACGAACCTGGAGACTTGCTATGAAGTCCCGTGCCCCGTCTCTGACTGCACGAAGCTCGTC
>Ga0066380_10000043_pt1 | contig 13547 bp, 11 predicted proteins | sample Knorr_S23_td_O2m_FD_70948 | JGI IMG/M metagenome (GOLD analysis project Ga0066380, IMG submission 70948) | Marine microbial communities from Southern Atlantic Ocean transect - Knorr_S23_td_O2min_ad_571m_LV | ecosystem: Environmental > Aquatic > Marine > Oceanic | place: Southern Atlantic ocean...
ATTTTTAACTATTTGTCGGTATTTTCGATGATGATGTCGGCAAGTTCTCGGAAATGGAGATATTATGTCTTTAGATAAGGTAGTAACTGGATTGCAAGAGAGGATAGGAGAAGACTGTGGTCTCGACGCCACAATAAAATTCGATTTTGGCGATCAGGGTATAGTGATGCTAGACGCCACCCAAAGCCCCAATGTGATTAGCACTGATGATGCTGATGCCCAATGCACTATGGCTATTAGCTTGGAAAACTTTATGGCTATGGCCGCGGGCGAATTAAATGGCGCCTCTGCGTTTATGACCGGCAAGCTAAAAGTCAAAGGCGATATGGGTATTGCCATGAAGTTGGGTGCCATTCTCTCTTAGACCCTATAGCACCAAGAAAAGCGGTAGCGCTTATGACCAGCATCAAACAACTGCAACAGGACTACACCCATATCATACCCATAGTGGTTAAATGGGGTGAAATGGATGCCTTTCAGCATATCAATAATGTTGCTTATATCCGTTACCTAGAAGATGCTCGTTTGGCTTTATTTGCACAGCTAGGCATGCTCAATGACTTAACTGACAGCAACAAGGGGTCTATTCTGGCGAATATCAGCTGTGACTATCTGGCCCCCGCTACCTACCCTGACACAATCCATATAGCCACCAATATACAACAGACTGGCCCCAAGAAAATCTCTCTGGAACAGGTTATTTATAGCGAAAGGCTCGATAAGCTGGGGGTTTTTTATTTAACTTTCACTCAAATATGATTAATAGGGAAATCCAGGCACATTAAGTTTGGCCGAATATATGCCAGCCGATAAGCAAACACTGTCTCCACAATATCGTGGCATATCTCCATCATCAGGATCGGTTAACCCAGTGACAAACAGAGTTTTTCGATTTTCTCCGCCAAAGGCTATGTTAGTGACAATATGAATGCCTTCTACATTTAACTGTCCGATCTTTTGGTATTCTTTGTCAATAATCAGAACCACCTGACCATCGGCTCTTTCACCTACCTGAGTTGTTGTTGTGATATATATATTACCATTGCAATCTTTTCCCAACCCATCAATGGGTGAATCAAGAATTTGTTGTGGATTGGATACATCACCTGCAGTCAAATCAAAAGCCCATAAACCTCGCAGCCCGCCCACAATGAGTTGCTCCTGATCAAGTGATAATATAATCCCATTAGGCTTATCTCTTAAGGCAGGTACAAGCTCAGTGACTGCTGTAGCCTTAACATTGCCGTTAACTATCGAATAAATACGCTGCCCAGGTTCCAAAGAGCCGGCACTTCCGCCTCCTTGTGTGCTGTCTAGATCAATATTTGACGGCGTATTCCAATTGGGGTCTGTGAAAAAAATCCTGTCGTCGTGGGCAATAGTCAAATCATTGGGCGAATTAAATCGTTTGTTATTGAAGCCATCAGCTAAAGAGGTGATTTGCCTAGTTTTCCAGTCAATGGTTACTATGGAGCCATCAAGCTGTCGAGCCGCTATAAGATTACCCTGACTGTCCAGTGCTAGCCCATTGGTTCCTGCCTCTGTGTCATCCATCCATAACTGAGGTTCTTGACCTATGACCCATCGCCATATAGCAGCCTGATTACTTAAGACAAAACCATTTTTATCGGGCAAATGCGATCCCATATTTGAATAATAAAGTACGCCATCGTGCCATACAGGACCTTCAATATTGTTGTATCCCTGATAAATTAGCGGAATATTTTTTTCCCGCTTTAGCTTTATATTGTTTAAGTCTAATTGAGTATTGCCTGAGCCTTCTGGACAGTATTTAGCATTTGCATCAGCTACGGCAACCCGGGTATTTACCGTCTTTGGCGACAGAACTTCAGAGCATGAAATTATTAATATATAGGAGCAGAAAATGGCGACAGTTGATGACTTAAAAATTCTGTTTTTGATGTAAGACAATGGTGGCACCTGAATAATTTTTTTAATAGGTAAAAGTTAGTATTTTTTAATCGTGATTATCTTGTCGAATTACGCATAACTAATTCAAAACCTGTATTGATATAACCGGATGTTGTCGATTTGTTTTCACTTGTCGGGTGAGTTTTTTCAAAGATAAGTTCCATAGCCTTGCTCCCCATTCTGTATCGATTAACCCGCACAGTGGTTAGTGCAGGTTCAGTAAAGGCAGCCATCTCAATATCATTGAAACCACAGACACCCATTTCCTCAGGCACACTGATATTCATTTTTTTGCACTCGTGCAAGACCCCTATCGCCAGATCATCATTACAGCAAAAAACAGCGTCACAGTCCCCTTTTGTAACTTCCATTAATTCTCTAAATAGTGAAACTCCCATAGCCACTGATGATGGCTCAGACGTAGTGATAATACGCCTATCATCTAGATAATTGACTGCCGATAACCTTTGTTTAAATCCATCTAGTCTCTGGCAGGTTCTGCGATCCATTCTCGCCCCTAAAAATGCTATTTTGCGGTAGCGTTTATCCAGTAATAACTGGGCTACAGCACCTCCGGCATCAAAATGTGAAAAGCCCACATTGATATCAATAGGTTTATCAACTTTACCCATTATTTGAACTATAGGCACTCTAGCTTCTTCCAGCATGGTTCTTGTAGTCGCGGTCTGCTCACCACCAGTAATAATAATTCCCTCGGGCGACTGCCCCAATAAGGTTCTTACAGCGCGCATTTCCTCAAGCGGAGAATAGTGGGTATTAAACAACAAAATCTGGTAGTTAGCAGTCGTCGCAATATCATAAATACCCCGCAAAACATCGTTAAATACCACATTGGATAGCGAGGGAATTAACACCCCAATTAACTTCGATTTTGAGGATGCCAATACACTTGCTGAACGATTGGGAATATAGCCCAACTCTGCAATGGCAGCCTCTACTTTTTGACGCACATTAGCTCTTACTCCGTCAGCACCATTAACTACCCGCGATACAGTTATGGGACTAACTTCAGCCATAGCGGCAACATCTTTTAAAGTAAGGCGCTTCATGCTCTAGGTTTCTCTTTTCGTCATAAATTACGATGGCAAAATTATAAAAATAGAGATATCAACAAGCAGCAGAATAAGCCAATTATTGAAATCAAAGTAGTCATGACTGTCCAGCTCTTCAAAGTATTTTTCTCGCTCATACCTAGGTACCGGCTGACTAGCCAGAAACCCGAATCATTAACATGCGAAAGTATAGTTGCCCCAGAGGAAATAGCGATAACCAACAAACCCAAACTTGGCGCTGACATTGGCTGTAACTCTAAAATAGGTGCCATCAGGCCTGCGCCTGTGATCATAGCTACAGTTGCAGAACCCTGAGCTACTCGAGTAATAGCAGCAATTAAAAATCCTAAAATAAATACGGAAAACTGGGCCTCAACAAATACTGTTGCCAACATTTGACCCACGCCGGAATCAATTAAAACCTGCTTGAATGCGCCTCCAGCGCCGGTAATTAAAATTACCACCCCGGCTGGCTCCAGTCCTTTATTGGCAATCTTTAAAAGTGATTCGGTGCTGATATTGCATTTGAAATGAGCCATTATCAGAGCAAAAATAGTGGCAATTGTTAGTGCAACAAAGGGGTGACCTAAAAAGTTAATAGCACTCAGTAGATTGCTAGATTCAACTAATAAAAAAGGAGCTATGGTGGCCAGCATTATTAGCATTAAAGGCAATAAAATAATTAAACAAACCCAGGCAAAACTCGGAGTTTGCGTATTGGTCTGAATGTTATTGTTGAGGCTTGTTTCAGGAACAGGGATATAAATCTTGTTGGCAATAAACTGACCAAACAAAGGTCCAGCAATAATCATAGTCGGTATTCCGGTTAAAACACCAAATAGAATTACCCAGCCAAGATCGGCATTAACTAACTTAGCAACGGCAATAGGCCCCGGTGTGGGCGGTATAAAACTATGAGTAATGGCCAATCCGGCCAGTAGCGGAATGGCATAGTACAACAACGAGCGTCCTGAGCGCTTGGCTAAGCCATATAGTAGTGGCGCAAGAATTATGAAAGCCACATCAAAAAATACCGGAATAGCAACAATAAAGCCCGTTATACCAAGACTCCACTGCGTTCTTTCTGGGCCAAAGGTGCGGATCAATCTATCAGCTATACGCTCAATGCCACCTGAGCTCTCTAAAATTTGACCAAGAATAGCCCCTAAGCCGACTACAACAGCCACAAAACCTAGGGTACCACCCATACCATTTTTGACTGAATCTATAACTTGAGTCGGGGGTAAACCTGAAAGAAGACCTACACTTAAACTGGAAATAAGTAGCGCCAAAAATGCAGGAATACGAAGAGCTATTATTAAAAACAGTAGGAGTGTAATTCCTGCTAAGGTCACCAAAAATAAACTTAAATCCATATTAATGTCCTGCAAAAAATTGGCTTAAAAATTATAGCTGAACATTGATTGTCTGGACTTTTACGCGATCGCCAATAATGATTTCAAACTCACCCGGCTCAACCACAGACCTCATGTAACGATCTAGTAATGCGAAATTTTTGTTGTCGATAGTAAAGTTCAAAGTCTGCTTTTCACCGCGCTTTAGGTGAATCCGTTTAAAAGCCACCAGCTTTCTTACCGGGGTAGTTACCGAGCTAACCTTGTCATTTATATAAATTAATACCACTTCGTCGCCATCCATATCGCCTGTATTGGTTATATCAATACTAAAGCTAAGATTATCATCTGTGGACATGGTCACTGGTACGCTAAGATTGCTGTACTCAAAACTGGTGTAAGAAAGACCATAACCAAAGTAGTAGAGTGGTTTGCGACTACTTAAATAAAATCCACCACGGTGAAAAGCTGAAGGCTTATGATTGTAAAAACTTTGTAGGTGTCCAACCGAACGGGGCACTGTAATTGGAAGCCTTCCGCCCGGGTTGATTTTACCAGCTAGAGTTTCAGCAATGGCCTTACCACCGAACATACCGGGCTCCCAGGCCTCGAGAATTGCATCAGCATTTTCAGTCAACCATTCGGATGCTATAGGGCCTCCATTAACTAAAACCACCACCAATTTGGCACCGCTAGCTTTAATTTTTTCCAGTAACTCAATCTGGTTACCAATCAGATTTAAAGTTGGACGGTCTACGTTCTCAGCACTGGTTTTGTTCTTATCAAAACGAAGTGAGTTTTCACCCATTACAGCAATAACTACATCTGCTCGCTTAGCTGCTTTAGCGACTTTAGATAACTCAGATCTAGTAATCTTATGATGCTGAGCAATAGGTACATAATCAATTTTAGTTCCCTTAGGATATTGTTCTCTTATGCCTTCCAAAACAGTAATTACGTTATTATCTGGCTGCACACGCGCCCACTCGCCCAGCAGAGCTTGGTGGTCAGCATTGGGGCCAGTAATCACTAGACGGTCCAGATCTTTTTTTAGGGGCAAAACACCATTATTTTTAAGCAAAACCATCGACTTTTGCGCGGTTTTTAGAGCCAGCTCAAGATGGCTATCTTTGAGCAATGTATTTTCAACAAACTGCTTATTTGTATAACGATTTTCAAATAGGCCTAATTGAAATTTAGCGAAAAGAATCTTACTAACAGCATGATCGATACGGCTGATGGGAATTTCACCATTTTCCACCAAAGACTTAACATTTTCGAAAAAACCAGGTCCCTGCATATGCACATCCATACCAGCCAATACCGCCACTTTGTCAGCCTCTCTTTCAGAGTCAACAATTTTATGCGCACTCTCTAGACGTTGGATATCCATCCAGTCACTTATATAAAAACCATCAAACCCCCATTCTCCTCGGATTAAATCAGTTAAATATTCATGGTGAGCATGGGCAGGAATTCCATTAATCTCATTGTGTGCGGGCATAATGGTATAAACGCCATTTTCAATTGAGCCCACAAAAGGTGGAAAAAATATTTCGTGCAATGTGCGCTCGGAAACATCTGCAGGCGCTCCATTAACCCCGTTGTAGGCAATACCACCACCAACAAAATGCTTGGCTGACGCTATTACATTAGTTGGTGTATCGAAATTCTCTCCCTGATAACCGCGAACCATTGCATTACCCATTTCGGTTACCAGATAGGGGTCTTCACCAAAGGTTTCTCCAATTCGCCCCCAACGTGCATCACGCACTACTTCAACATTAGGTGAGTAGGCCCAGTGAAAGCCTGTAGCTCGCATTTCACTTGCAGTGTATTCAGCCATTAATTCGGCCAACTCAGGCTCAAATGATGCAGCTAGGCCAATTTGCGTTGCATAGATCGTGGTAGGCCCCATGTACATACCATGACCATGTATAGCATCAGTGGCAATTAAGAGCGGTATTTTTAGTCGTGACTCCTCGGCTAGACTTTGTAAAATATTTGCCTCTTGATAGGTAGAAACCTTTAAAAATGAGCCTATTTTGCCTTCTTTGATCATTCCTGCTCTAGCACCTAAAGCTAGGGTGTAATTAGACTTGGTATCCTTGCTATCAAAGTCGATATCCGAAGCTTCACCAACAAATTGGCACATTTGGCCAATTTTTTCATCAAGAGTCATTTCATTCATTAATAACTCAACGCGCTTTTCCGATGGCAGGCTCTCATCAAAATAGGATAATTTTTCGCCGTGAACGTTTATTGAAAGAATAAGAAATACTGACAGAACCAGCCTTTGAATAGCAGAAATCATAAAATAAACCTTATTGTTGTAATTTTTCCGCTTTTTTCTTCTTAAATTATTGTTTAACGGAAAATTGGTTGCGCAACCATATTAGGATACAATACTCCGAGTTACAACCATTGAATCAGTTAAATATACTAAGATGACGCTTTCTGAAGAAGTATACAGACCAAATGCAGAGGTAGACCCCTTGCTAATAGTTGTCATGGGTGTGTCTGGAACGGGCAAGTCGACATTAGCTAATGAATTCTCTCTACGCCACCAGTTCACTTATTTGGATGCTGATTCATTTCACAGTGAACAGGCGATTCAACAGATGTCGCAGGGGATCCCCCTGACAAATACACAGCGAATCCCTTGGATTAACCGTATATACGAACAACTCAGGAAGTATCGGCAACAACATAAAAATTGTATTCTTGCGTACTCTGGATTAAAGAAAGCTCACAGAGAAGTTATTTTTAGCGCTTATACTCATAGATTAGGTGTTTTATTAAATGCTGACCCGCAGCTTATTAGGGAACGCTTTGCTCAGCGATCTGATCATTTTATGTCTTCGAAACTTTTGGACAATCAGTTTGCCGAAATGGAACCCTTTGATAACAATGAATCACTACTAAACCTCAATATTTCATGTAGCGTTGAAGAGCTAATAGAACAGCTTCAAAACTTCATATCAGCAAAGGCATTAAAATTTTAACCATCATAGATTTTATGTGAAAATAAGCAGGTGCTTAGCTTTCATTTTGATTCTGTGATTTTTTATGAACATCCCACATAAAATCTTAATTGATACGCCCCGCTAGATACTATTTATAGGTTTTAAAAAAGAGAACAAACATGAAACTTAGAAAACCATTTTCTATTTTAATTACATCCCTTTCCTTTGTAACAAGTTACTCAGCCTTTAGTGATCAAGTTGTTTTAAAAAACGGTGATATTCTGCATGGTGTTATAAAAACTCAAACAGAAGCCTATATATCATGGGAGTCTGATAACTTCGGAATATTCAAAATTCCAAAACTTCAGATCGCCTCTATAGAGTACTCAGATACCAATCCTTCTGGTATTACTGAAGCTACAGCTAAAGATAAAATAATATATTCTGGCAGCATGGGAATTTCAGGCTCATACCTCAGTGGCAATGAAAATCGCGACGATCTGGAGGTAATGGATCGAGTTCCCAAGATGAAAATGATGAAAGAAAAACAGCGCGAACTTTTCTTAATGCCAAAACAAGTCCGAAAGCTGATGCTGTTTTTGGATGAACTGAGAGCAGATATGGTCGAGTTCGGGGCGAACACAGGGCTACGCAACACCAACGTAAGGATGTTGGAGTGGACGCAACTCGCTAGTAATCTTTCTACCTTAACGATCAAGGGGAAAGACTCCAAGAACGGGGAGCCCAACATCATATCCCTCAGTGGTGACGCGCAACGGGTATTGCGGCGACAATACGCTAAAAAGCTGTACATGGAAGAAGCATATCCGGAGCTAAAAGGCAGAATAAAGTATGTATTTATACAGGAAAGCCGGAGCAAGCGGTCCAATGGCAAGCCTTTTGCCGCGAGTTCAGTAACAAATGAAACTTGGCGCAAGGCTGTTGAGAGAGCTGGACTACCTAAAGAGGTGGTTTTTCATACCATGCGACACACATTCGCCAGTTGGCATCTGGAAAATGGATCGGATCCGAAAGTGGTGCAAGAGCTAGGCAATTGGATGGACCCAAGATCGATGGATCGATACCGGCATGTGAACCAAAAACAGAAGGCTCTTGCGGCAAATAACATCAATGGAATGTTAAGGAGTGACGGGTAACACATATGCAATCTACCAGTCTCCTAAATGGTAGTTGCAACACCTTGGTAGTGTGTTGCCTTTGGAATAGGCTAAACGGTTGATTTAAATGAGTATTTTTGGAAGCCAAAATAACCCCATAAAGAACACATCTACTATGATTACACTGCCCTAGCTAGTTGCGCAGTAACCGAGACCGTTAGCCAAGCTCTGAGCAAGCTCAATCAAAACTAAACCCAGTAACATATATGGCCATAGTATATTGACGAGTTAAGCGTGAATCAGCAGCCAAAAAAAACGGCCCGAAAGCCGCTTTTTTTATATCTGGTCAGAGTTAACTCTACCAACCAGTCACTTCTTTTAGACCATTGCCTATATCAGCCAAGCTGCGCACAGTTTTAACGCCGGCATCTTGCAGGGCTGCAAACTTTTCATCCGCAGTACCCTTGCCACCTGAAATAATTGCACCGGCGTGGCCCATGCGCTTGCCAGGGGGCGCAGTTACACCGGCGATATAGGAGACAACTGGCTTGCTGACATTAGCTTTAATATAAGCCGCTGCCTCTTCCTCAGCTGTACCGCCGATCTCACCAATCATCACTATGGCTTCAGTGGCCGGATCCTTCTCAAACATCTCGAGAATATCAATAAAGCTGGACCCGGGAATAGGATCTCCACCAATACCTACACAGGTAGATTGGCCAAAACCATAATCTGTGGTCTGCTTGACCGCCTCGTAGGTCAAAGTGCCGGAACGGGAAACAATACCCACCTTGCCGGGCAAATGTATATGGCCGGGCATAATGCCTATTTTACATTCACCTGGGGTGATAACACCGGGACAGTTAGGTCCGATAAGGCGCACGCCCAACTCATCACATTTTACTTTACATTCAAGCATATCTAGGGTCGGGATACCTTCGGTAATACAGACAATCAGCTGAATACCCGCATTTGCCGCCTCTAGAATAGAATCCTTACAAAAAGGTGCTGGCACATAGATAACCGAAGCTTCAGCGCCGGTTTTGGCCACCGCTTCTGTCACCGTATTAAATACCGGCAGGCCCAGATGTACTGTGCCGCCCTTGCCCGGGGTAACACCACCGACCATTTTAGTTCCGTAATCTATAGCCTGCTCTGAATGGAAGGTTCCCTGACCACCGGTAAAGCCCTGACAGATAACTTTGGTGTCGCTGTTAATTAAGATTGACATATTAGTTAGCCTCCGCTGCAGAAACTGCTTGCTGTGCCGCATCAGTCAGACTGCTTGCCGCAATAATTGAAAGACCCGAATCGGCGAGTTTTTGAGTGCCTAACTCGGCGTTATTTCCCTCTAGACGCACCACCACCGGAATACTCACACCGACCTCTTCTACCGCGCCAATAACGCCATCGGCAATCAGGTCACAGCGCACAATACCGCCAAAGATATTAATCAGAACCACTTTGACATTTTCATCGGACAAAATAATTTTAAAAGCTTCCACAACCCGCTCTTTGGTCGCGCCACCGCCCACATCGAGGAAGTTAGCCGGTGAACCGCCGTGCAACTGAACAATATCCATAGTACCCATCGCCAGACCGGCACCATTAACCATACAGCCTATACTGCCATCCAGAGCCACATAGTTAAGATCCCATGCCGCAGCGTGGGCTTCACGGGCATCTTCCTGCGATGGATCATGCATTTCTTTTAAGGCCGGCTGTCTGTACATAGCATTGCTATCTATAATGATTTTAGCGTCCAGACAGTGCAGATTGCCCTGATCGGTAATCACCAGCGGATTAATCTCCAACAGGGCCAGATCACGCTCTTCAAATAATTTCGCCAAACCCAGAAAAATACTCACAAACTGCTTAATCTGAACCCCTTTCAGCCCCAGCTTAAATGCCAGCTCACGGCCCTGATAGGGCTGGGCTCCAGCCACTGGATCAACAATGGCTTTAAGGATTTTTTCCGGGGTTTCTTCCGCTACTTTTTCAATTTCCACGCCGCCTTCAGTAGAGGCCATAAACACAATACGTCTGGTTGCGCGATCGACCACAGCGCCCAAGTAAAGCTCTTGATCTATATCTGTGCATGTCTCGACAAGAATGCGACTAACCGGCTGCCCTTTGGCATCGGTTTGGTAGGTCACCAAATTCTTGCCCAACCACTGGCGCGCAAAATCTTCAATCTCAGCTTTAGAACTGACCAACTTCACACCACCGGCCTTGCCGCGACCACCGGCATGTACCTGAGCCTTAACCACCCAGCGATCTCCACCGATCACGTCGGCAGCTGCAACAGCCTCTTGGACAGTCTCGGCGGCAACACCTTTGGAAACTGGCAAGCCGTACTCGGCAAAGAGCTGCTTACCCTGATATTCATGCAGGTTCATATTTTATTCCCATTACTTTATAAGATAGATTAGAGCCCCGGGAAATTTTCCCGAGGCACAAAAATTGCTCAATAATAGTTAGAGCTATCGCCGCTTGCGATTGGCAATATGGATAGCGCCACCATTGACAGCCAACGCCGCCTCATGCACCGCTTCGGACAAAGTGGGGTGACCAAACACAGTCATTCCCAAATCTTCAGCACTGGAACCAAACTCCATGGCAATCGCCACTTGCTGAACCAAATCAGCCGCGCTTGGGCCGACAATATGGCACCCCAAGATACGGTCAGTATCGGCATGGGCGATTATTTTAACCATGCCGTCGGTATCATTGGCTGCCATGGCTCTGCCGCTTGCAGCAAAAGGGAAAACACCTACATTATAGGGCTCTCCCGCCGCTTTAACCTCTTCTTCAGACAGCCCGACAGAGGCCACCTCAGGGTGGGTATAGATAACATTGGGCACTATATCGTAATTCATCTGCGCCTTGTGGCCGGCAATAATTTCCGCCACCATAACGCCCTCTTCAGAACCCTTATGAGCAAGCATAGGACCCCGTACTATATCGCCAATAGCGTAAACACCTGGTGCGTTAGTGGCGCACTGCTCGTCGACATAAACTGTGCCGCGCTCATCCAGTTGAACACCGCTATCATCCGCCAATAAGCCATCGGTATAGGCTCGGCGCCCCACACAAACAATCAACTTATCAAAGGTCTCTTTATGCTCGGAACCATCGCTGGACTGATAGGTAACTTCAACCTTTTTGCCGTTGATCTGGGTAGCGGTCACGCGCGCGCCCAAGCGAATATCCAAGCCCTGCTTGGTCAATATCTTTTTGGTTTCTTTAGCGATGGCTTTATCCATAATCGCCAAAAAATCTTGCATAGCTTCGAGCAATACAACCTCGGAACCCATTCGATTCCACACCGAACCCAACTCTAAACCAATCACACCTGCGCCTATAACACCCAGACGCTTGGGAACTGAACCTATCTCTAGAGCACCCGTTGAATCCAATATTAACTCGCCATCCACTGGAGCCACTGGAATGGCAATCGGTGAGGAACCGGAAGCCAGAATAACGTTATCGGCATCAAGCGTAGTAACCACGCCATCATGGTCGGTAAGCTCGACTTTTTTACCCGCCAGCAATTTACCAGAGCCATACAATGCAGTGACGCCGTTGGCTTTAAAAAGACCCGCGATACCGCCGGTTAACTGGTTGATAATTTTGTTTTTGCGTTCCAGCATTGCAGCCACATCAATGGTTACACTGCCCGCTTTAATACCATGAACCGCTAAATCTTCCTTGGCTTCATGATACTTGTAGGAGCTATCCAACAGTGCTTTGGAGGGAATACAGCCCACATTTAAACAGGTACCGCCATTAACGCCATCGCCCTTATCATTCTTCCACTTTTCAATACAGGCAGTTTTAAGGCCTAATTGGGCGGCACGAATCGCCGCCACATAACCGGCAGGACCACTACCAATTACTACTACATCATATTTTTCAGACATTTAAATACCTATTTGAGATAACTGAAATATTAAATTTCCAACAAAATCTTCGCCGGATCCTCGACCAACTGCTTAATGGTCACCAGAAATTGAACTGCATCCTTACCATCGATCAAACGGTGGTCATAGGATAGAGCCAAATTCATCATCGGACGGATTTTCACCTCACCATCAATGGCCACTGGGCGCTGTTGAATACTATGCATTCCCAATATTGCCGTTTGCGGAGGATTGATAATCGGTGTCGAAAGCAAAGACCCGTACACCCCACCATTGGTGATAGTAAAGGTACCGCCGGTCATTTCTTCAATGGTCAATTTGCCGTCACGAGCCTTTCCAGCATAGTCGCCGATAGTATTCTCAATAGTGGCAATACTCATATTCTCGGCATTGCGCAGCACAGGCACCACAAGCCCTCGCTCAGTAGACACCGCAACTCCTATGTCCTGATAACCATGATAGACTATATCGGTGCCATCGATTGACGCATTGGCCAGAGGGAATCGCTTCAGTGCTTCTACAGAAGCTTTTACAAAGAGCCCCATAAAACCAAGACGAGTCCCGTTATGAGTTTTGGTAAACTCATCTTGGTATTGTTTGCGCAATCCCATCAGCGCCGACATATCCACTTCATTAAAGGTAGTTAGAGACGCTGTTGACTGGGTAACCTCGAGAAGGCGCTCGGCAATACGACTGCGCATCCTGGTCATTGCCACCCTGCGCTCCACACGCTCACCAGCTTCCGCTATCTCTGCGACAGCTGGAGTCTGGGAACCCGAGGGCGCAGCAGCAGTCGAAGATGGCGTGTAATTCACCACATCCTCTTTAGTAATGCGACCACCTTTGCCAGAGCCAGTGATTTTAGACAGGTCTATACCGCGCTCATCTGCAAGCTTTTTCGCCGCGGGGTTAACCAGGGCTTCAACAGCCTCACTAACCTCTTGCTTCTGGGGCTCTGTCGCTGGCGCTTCCACAGCGCCTTCCTCTATGCGTGCGATCACCTCGTTGCTGAGCACAATATCACCCTCATTCTTCAGCACCTCGGTCAAGGTGCCGCTAGCTGCAGCAACAACTTCGAGCACCACTTTATCGGTTTCAATATCAACGATAAGCTCGTCGCGGGAAACCGTATCGCCGACATTTTTATGCCATGTAGCAAGAGTGCCCTCTTGCACAGATT
>Ga0066380_10000055_pt1 | contig 12923 bp, 11 predicted proteins | sample Knorr_S23_td_O2m_FD_70948 | JGI IMG/M metagenome (GOLD analysis project Ga0066380, IMG submission 70948) | Marine microbial communities from Southern Atlantic Ocean transect - Knorr_S23_td_O2min_ad_571m_LV | ecosystem: Environmental > Aquatic > Marine > Oceanic | place: Southern Atlantic ocean...
ATTTATGCGTACCTCACCTGTTTTTTTGGAAAGAAGAACTGGTTCTGATGAATATGCAGAGATACATTGCGAATGAGAGCCTCAATAATCTAGTTAACCCTAAATTAGGTTACTAATTTTTTAAAATCCTCTGCTGCTTTTTCGGAAATAGATTGAAGATTTCCTAGTGGATCTTCCAAAGCCTCTTCAATCGAAACTTTTTCATTCACAATGCTATATGAACAGTCAATACCGAATTTTTTATTAAAAGTGTTTGGATCATCAATAGAGCCTGCAATAACAAAAACTCTACAGTTCAATTCATTAGCGGACTCAATTACTCCTATTGGGGCCTTGCCCCTTTCGCTTTGACTATCCATACGACCTTCACCAGTAATAACTAAATCTGCATCTTTAAGATATTGATTGAAATTTAAAGCTTCAAGGACAATATTGATTCCACTTTTAAGCTCCGAATTTAAGAAGGCTTTAATACCGAAACCCAATCCACCTGCTGCACCAAACCCAGGCTGATCTAACAACTTACTGTTTAACTTACTTGAGATGATTTCATAGTAGTGAGCCATAATTGACTCTAGCTGTACAATCATTTTTTTGCTCGCCCCTTTTTGGGCTGCAAAAATTGCAGTGGCTCCTTGAACACCAAGAAGTGGGTTATCTACATCACAGGCAATTTCGATAGTTGTACTATTAATTCGTGAATCTATGTGACTCAGATTAATATCAGACAATAAACTTATGGTTTCAAAATGACCATTCAATTCATTGCCTCCAGAGTCCAAAAACTGAACTCCTAATGCTCTTAAAAACCCAAACCCTCCATCATTAGTTGCACTCCCACCAAGACCAATAATGATTTTTTTTGCGCCTTGATCTAATGCAGCAATTAAAAGTTGTCCGACTCCAAAACTTGAAGCAATCATTGGATTCCTTTTGTCTGCAGAGACTAAATGTAAGCCACACGCTTCTGCAATCTCAATCACAGCTGTTTTTGAATTTCCAAGCATGCCCCACTTAGCTTTTATAATCTCACCCATTGGTCCTTCGACCTCTGAAAACACAAAACTTCCATTTGTTGCAGTTACCATTGCATCGACTGTGCCTTCGCCACCATCAGCAATTGGAATCTTAATAATTTCAGCCTGGGGTAGAGCTTTATGAAAACTTGACTCAATAGTACTGGCAACCTCAAATGCTGAGAGCGTTTCTTTAAAAGAATCAGGAGCTATTACTATTTTCATAAAGGATATTTAGTTTAGATATCTCAAAAATTTGTCAACTATGAGTAAGGAGCAATTGTTTTAATTATATTTTTTACCCCAGCGCTCTAGTGAAATGGTTGCAATAAAGATGATAAACATACCAATCCACTGGCTCGCTCAAAGGGCATCCTGTAACAGCATCACACCTAAAAGAATGGCACCACTGTTGCAGCAAGGGAGAAGAAGAATGCTGCCAGTATTGCAGTGATAACGCTTGCCGATAGATTACTAGACACAGTCAGTTCATTACTCTCAAAATGATAAGAGCTCCTCTCGGTTTTTAAAGAACTCCATCGCCTCAGGGTTTGCAAGCGCCTCTTTGTTTTTAATGTCACGGCCATGCACCACATCACGCACTGAGATCTCTACGATCTTGCCCGATTTTGTACGCGGAATATCAGCAACTTCCAAGATCTTCGTGGGTACATGGCGCGGCGTACACTCTGTGCGGATAATTGACTTAATCTCTTTAATTACATCATCCGTAAGCTCTCGTCCCTCGCGCATCTTCACAAAAAGCACAACACGAACATCATTTTTCCATTCCTGCCCAATCACGATACTCTCAAGTACAGCCTCAACTTTATCAACTTGACGGTAAATCTCAGCCGTACCAATGCGTACACCGCCAGGGTTCAGAACTGCATCCGAACGTCCATAAATCACAACGCCGCCATGCTCTGTGATTTCCGCAAAATCACCGTGAGCCCATACATTTTCAAAATGCTCATAGTAGGCAGAATAATATTTCTGGCCTCCCTCATCCCTCCAAAAAAAGACTGGGCGCGATGGAAATGATTGAGCACAAGTGAGCTCACCACGCTCTTGAAGAACAGGCTCGCCTTCGTCATTCCAAACTTGTACATCCATGCCAAGACCAGGCGCTTGTATTTCACCGCGATAAACCGGAAGCGTCGGCACGCCCAAAACAAAGCATGAGACAATATCCGTACCCCCCGAGATCGACGCGAGATGCAGATCATCTTTAATCTCAGCATACACAAAATCATAACCCTCCGCCGAAAGCGGCGATCCCGTCGAGGCCATGCCACGCAGCGCTTCAAGATTGCGTCCATATTTCGGAGAGAATCCCACTTTTTGTAACGCTTCAATATACTTTGCTGATGTACCAAATAAAGTGAATTTTTCGACCTCTGCAAAGTCCCAAAGCGTGTCCCATCCAGGATAAGATGGTGAGCCATCAAAAAGCATTACCGTAGCCTTACTCGCTAACGCTGACACCAACCAGTTCCACATCATCCAAGAACAGGTCGTGAAGTAAAATACGCGATCATTTTCACGAATATCAGCATGAAACTGCAGCTCTTTTAGATGCTGTAAAAGTGTACCTCCATGACCATGCACAATGCACTTGGGAGCGCCCGTCGTGCCTGATGAATAGAGGATACAAAGTGGATGATCAAAAGGAACATACGTAAACTCTACTTCATTCTCTGGACGGCTTGATATTAGCTCCAAAAGTGTTGAGCAGTTTTCTATATCTCCCTGATATGATTGAATGTATTCAACCATTACGATATTCTCTATCGAAGGCAAATCATCTAGAAATGACTTAACCCTCTCAATTGTGTCATGTACTTTTCCATTGTAATAATAGCCGTCAACAACGAAGATCATCTTAGGTTCAATCTGCCCAAAACGATCCAAGACTCCTTGCTTACCAAAATCGGGTGAGCAGCACGACCAAATCGCCCCAAGCGACGTGGCCGCGAGCATGCCAATGATCGCGGTGGGATGATTGGGCAAAAAGGCCGCAACCCGATCACCTCGCCCAACACCACAGGCCCTCATATGCGCTTGAACTTTGGCAACCTGCGCATAGACATCACCAAAAGAAAGACGCAATTCGATCTTGTCCTCACCACGAAAAACGATCGCGTCTGCCTCATCACGACGCGCCAACATGGTTTCTGCGAAATTCACGCGCGCCTCAGGAAACCACTTGGTATCAAGCATCGTTTTACCCACCCGCGCAGGCCCCGAAAAATCACCAATCGCACCGCAAAAATCCGCAACCAATCGCCAAAACTCATCCGAGTGATTAATCGAATACTGATGCAAATCCCAATAATTTGACAGCCTTACGCCCATTTTCTGGTTCGCATAACTTATGAACTTGGTGATATTTGCGTTTTGAATTTGCGTCTCATTTGGTGTCCAGATCGGTGGGCTCATGCATTCCTCCTCAAACATTTAGAATATTGCAATCGGACAATTCTACGAGGAAGCGCTTGGCGTTATTCCTGTAGTGTTTGGCTGCTTCGAGCACGTTTTGGATTTGCTCTTTGGTTAGCTCCCCTTTAACGTTTGCTGGCATCCCAAACACTAGCGAATTGTTTGGAATTATTGTATTTTCAGTGACGAGCGCGCGAGCGCCAATAAGACAGTTTTTGCCGATTCTTGCTCCGTTCAAAACGGTTGCTCCCATACCCACAAGTGTTTCATCACCAATGGAGCATCCATGAACTATAGCGCCATGTCCAATCGAGCAATTCTTACCAATTGATAAAGGAAAACCAGGGTCCGAATGAAGTACACAGTTATCTTGTATGTTACTGCCTTCTCCAATTTGCATGGCTTCGTTATCTCCACGAATAACGGTGCCAAACCAAATACTTGAATATCTGCCAATTTCAACATTACCAATAATAGTTGCATCCGGCGCCACAAAAACGTCCTTGGAAATTTGTGGCTCAATAGAACCAAGATTATAGATCATCTTTCATTCATCCTTTCAATCAATCGGGAGGTACTCAATTTGACTTGACCACTGACAATATACAACGAATTTACATCTGTGCATAAGTTTGCCACGGCGCAAATTCGGCGTCTCCGATATCAAGTGCTTCCGACTTGGTTTTTTCTCCTGAAGCAGACCGAATTATCGCATCAAAAATTCTCTCGCCTGCGTCCGCAACGGATTCATTGCCCTCAGCGATTGTTCCGCAGTTTATGTCCATGTCGTCTTGCATATGGCTGTACATTGCCGAATTTGAAGCGATTTTGATTGAGGGAACGGGTTTGTTTCCATAGCAAGAGCCTCGACCAGTGGTGAAGCAAATAATATTGCACCCTGAAGCCACTTGTCCAGTAATAGACACCGGATCATAGCCTGGGCTATCGACGAAAACAAGCCCTCGCTCGGAAATCTTTTCACCATATTGATACACGCCTCTCAAATTACTGGTTCCTGCTTTGGCCACAGCACCAAGTGACTTTTCCAAAATCGTGGTCAGCCCACCCATCTTATTGCCTGGCGTTGGATTGTTATTCATCTCAGAGCCGTGTTTGAGGGCATATTCCTCCCACCATTCAAGCAGATCAACCAGTTTCCGTCCAACCTTTGGAGATGCCGCGCGATTGGTAAGAAGATTTTCCGCACCATAGATTTCTGGCGTTTCCGCAAGTGCTGCCGTTCCGCCATTTTTTACCAAAAGATCAACTGCATAGCCAAGCGCTGGATTTGCGGTGATCCCAGAATAACCATCTGAACCGCCGCACTGCAATGCAACGCTCAAATGAGATGCATCAACGGGTTCACGAACCGCTTTGCTGGCACTTTGCAGCGCCGTCTCAAGCCAAACCAGTCCCTTTTCAATGGACTTGCGTGTGCCGCCTGCGCTTTGCAATGTAAAATACTGAAAAGCATCATCTTGTCGCCGTCCATAGGCTTCAAGCATCAACGGAATTTGGTTGGCTTCACATCCAAGCCCAAGCATCAAAACAGAGGCAAAATTGGGATGCGTCGCGTATCCCCATATCGCGCGCTGAAGCTTTCGAAATGCCTCATCATCAGTTCCAATGCAACATCCCGCACCATGGACAATTGGTACAATGCCGTCAACGCCTGGAAACTGATCCAAAATGCCAGATCGTTCCGCTTCCTTCACAAGCAATTTTGCAGCAGAAGCCGTGCAGTTGACAGACGTTACGATGCCTACATAGTTGCGCGTTCCAACACTACCGTCTGTGCGTTTATAGCCTTGAAAAACCGATCTTTGAGCGAGTGGTAAAATTTCTTCTTCCTTCGCATTTTTGCCATAAACTTTATTGCGATGGAATTTGGTCATCGCTACATTTTGTGTGTGGACGTGATCGCCAGAGCGGATATCTTGCGTAGCCATGCCAATAACGTTTCCGTATTTGATGATTTCCTGACCCGAGGCGATATTGCGCACTGCAATTTTATGACCGGAAGGCACATTTTGATTGGCAACAAAATCAAAACTCTCGACAGCTTCTCCTTTGGCTATTTTTCGCATAGCGACAGCAATATTGTCGGTATCATGTAAAATCAAAGTTTGAGGGGTAGACATTTTATCTCCTTTTTCTAGGACGAGTTCGTGTTGAGGTTAACACCGTTTCTTTTCTTGTGTCGCAGTAGCGCCATGAGTTTTCGATCACGTTGGTTTTGCGCTTCAGAGATTTTTTCAATCGGTATTTGATCACAGAGCTCATCATTCAACTTTTCTTCTGCGACGTCTTTCCAGCTTACGCTTTCATAGCCACCAAGACCAAACTTTCGATACATTTCACCATATCGTTCGACATATTGAGAAACTCCACCTGGTGCGTTAAGATGTATGGTTTTCATCGGTCCCATGAATGACCATCTCAGACCCAGTCCATGTGAAACGGCCTTATCGAGATCCTCCGCTGAAACAACTCCGGAACCTACAAGCCGAAAAGCTTCTTCAAGCAATGCACCTTGTAAGCGGTTAACAATGAAACCATCGACTTCTTCGCGCAATAAGATTATCTCGCGATTACATTTTTCCATCAGCTTCATGACTTTTTTCACAATCGCTTTATCTGTCCAGGGTGATGGCACAATTTCTACGGCAGGAATCAGATGAGGAGGATTAATCGGGTGCACCACCAGACAACGATCCCTTCCTGCAATATCCTCACTATATTTCGACGCCGAAATCCCTGATGTCGAACTGCCAATAGGCACATCTTTATCGGCAATCGAATCAATTGACTGGGTGATTTTTTGCTTTAGGTCGAGCTGTTCGGGACCGCATTCTTGAACGTATGAGGCATCTTTCAAAGCGTCTTCAAGCGTCGTCTCAACCTTGATCCGCGCGAGAACGTTTGGTGCATCTTCGCTCGATATCAGATCAAATTCCACAAGGTCGGCAACCTTCTTTTCAATTGAAATAATAACTTTTTCAACCACCTCCGAAGATGAGTCGTACATCACGACATCCAATTCAGATTGCGCAAATATCACTGCCCAGCTTTGTCCAATTAATCCGCAACCTATGACTACTACTTTTTCCATAACTATTTCTCTCAATTTTATTTTGTTCTGTTAGATTCATATTAAAACGCCACTTGAGCGCCACCTTTTAGCTCTAGAATTTCGCGCGTTTCATCAGCCGTCGCCACTTGAAAGCCTAGCGCTTCAATAACAGTGCGCATTTTTAAGACTTGTACGGTATTTGACTTGGCAAGCTCGCCCTTGCCCGACCAGAGACTATCCTCAAGACCAACGCGCAAATTTCCACCCAAAGTCGCAGATTGGGTCGCAATTTTGTATTGACTTGACCCCGCGCCGAGTACAGACCATCTAAGGTCGTCTCCAAAAAGCCTGTCGGCAGTTCGTTTCATATGCCAGACATCTTCAGGGTGTCCACCAATGCCGCCCAACAGGCCAAATACTGACTGTACAAAAAAAGGTGCTTTCACCAAGCCACGATCGGCAAAATGAGCGAGGTTATATAGGTGAGAAATATCGTAACACTCAAACTCGAAGCGCGTGCCATTTCCGTAGCAGGTTTCGAGCACGTATTCGATATCTTTGAACGAATTGCGAAATACGAGATCACGCGATCCTTCGAGATGCTCGCGCTCCCAATCATGTTTGAATTCTTTGAATCGGTTCAACATCGTATAAAGACCGAAATTCATAGAGCCCATATTTAACGATGCCAATTCTGGCTGAAATTTTGCAGCAGGAGCTACCCGCTCTTGTACACCCATAAAAGGGCTACCGCCCGTTGTAATATTAATGACTGCATTGGTATTTTGCTTTATTCTAGGCAAAAATTCGGCAAATGCCTCCGGACTTTGATCAGGACGACCATCTTCAGGATTGCGCGCATGTAGATGCAAAATAGCCGCTCCAGCTTCCACTGCTGCCAATGATTCAGCGACAATTTCATCTGGTGTTACCGGAAGATGTGGTGACATTGATGGTGTATGAATGGCACCTGTTACAGCACAAGTGATGATAACCTTGCCAGCTAGTTTATTTTCTTTTTTCATGTTCTGCTCTTCATTTGAGATTAAAGTGTTTCGACATTTCCATCGACAGCTAAAGACTGTCCTGAGACATTGGAAGCTGCATCTGAGATCAAGTAGGCAACTGTTGTCGCCACATTCTCCATTGTTACCATTCTTCGCATAGATATTTTCGCCAGATATTCATCGAGCATGGTTTCGTAGCTCACCCCTGTTGCATTTGCGCGATCATGAATTACTCTTTTCATTCTTGGTCCAGAAACGATGCCAGGCAATACAGCGTTCACGCGAATATTGTCAGGTCCTAGCTCCTTGGCAAGGCTTTGCGTAAAACCAATAACGCCGAACTTTGCGGCTGAATATGGGGTACGATAGGCATATCCGTGCTTGCCTGCTGAAGAAGACATGTTGATCACCGCCCCGCCACCGGAGGCTTTGATCATCGGAACTGCTCGACGTGTGCAAAGAAATTGTCCCGTCAAGCAAATATCAATGCAGCGTCGCCAATCTTCTGGACTCAACTCTTCAACATGTCCCGTAGGCCCAGTAATCCCGGCGTTATTTACAAGTGCATCCAGCCCGTCCATTTGATCATGCACCTTGTCAAAGAAACGATCTACTTGTGCATCATTCGAAACATCGGCTTCCATAAAAATACAGTTATCAAGCTTGGCTCTTGCATCTTCTAAAGCGCGATTATCCACATCACAAATAGCGAGTCTGGCACCTTGTTGGTGCAGCAAATTAGCGATTGCTAACCCTATACCACCAGCGCCCGCTGTGATTACGACGCGTTTGCCCTCAAGACCAGGAAGGCGCAGCTCAGATGCGTTTACTTCGGATTGCGAACCATTAGATTTCGTGTACTCACTCATTGTTCAATATCCGCTAATTTCCAAAGACAGCATTCGGCACCCATAATACGAGGCTCGGCCAGATTACCAAAAGCGAGAGGCCAACGAACTGCAACGCAACAAAGGGTGTAATGCCGCGATAAATAATCCGAATATTAATTTCTGGTGGTGCAACACCTTTGAGATAAAACAGTGAATAACCGAAAGGTGGTGTCAGAAAGCTAGTTTGTAAATTCACCGCAACAAGCATCGCAAACCACAATAGTTGTTGTTGTTGAGAAAGACCCAAGCCAAAATCGAGGACTGCAACGATGGGTGCGAAAAGCGGCAGGACAATGAAGCTGATCTCAATCCATTCGAGGAAAAAACCCATAACGAAGATGATCAACAACAATATAAACAAGGTCCCGTATGCACTGAGGTCAAAATAGGCAATTGCATCTTGAATCATCACGTCGCCATGAAGCCCCTTGAACACCATCCCAAATATGGTTGCGCCAATCAGGACACCCAAAATCATCGCAGATGTATTTCCCGTTTGACGAATACATGACGAGAGCGTGTCTTTCGTGAGTTTACGGTTGATCGCCGCCAAAACCATCGCGCTTATTGCCCCAAGCCCAGCGGCCTCAGTCGGTGTGGCAGTTCCCGTGGCAATTGATCCCAAAACCGTCAGAATTAATACAATTGGCGCAAATAGGTCGCGAAGTAACGATAAGAAAAGCGAGCCTTCGTATCTTTGCTCTTTAGAGACGGGAGTATAGCTTGGCTTTGTGATCGCAATATAAATGATATATGCAATGTATAAACCGCCAAGTATAAGCCCTGGAATGATCGCTCCAAGAAATAGGTCACCCACAGAGATTTGCAGAATATCGCCGATCAGTACCAGCATGATCGAAGGTGGAATGAGGATACCCAAAGTACCGGACGCGGCAATTATGCCGACAGCAATTTCGGGCTTGTATTTCTCGCGCAACATGATCGGAAGAGCCAATGTGCTGAGCATCACAACGGATGCACCAACAATACCCGTACTCGCTGCCATGATAATCCCTAAAACCGCAACTGAAATCGCCAAGCCTCCGCGTTTTCTCCCCAAAAGACGTTCAAGCGAATACAAAAGATTTTGTGCAAGCCCAGATTTATCGAGCATCGCACCCATAAATACAAATAAAGGGACAGACAAAAGCAACCAGTTTTCAATAACACCCGCATATATACGTGAAATACCTATTTTGATAAATGCTGGGGGCAGTCCGCCAATAAAAACAAACATAATGCCGATGCCAGCCAAAACAAACATTACGGGATAGCCACTAAATATGCCAAATAGAAGACAAACCACCATTAATAGCGGGAAAATATGCTCAATCATCTTGATTTTCCTCTTTTATCGTCATTAGGCGTTTGACTTTCAAAGCTATCAAACTAACCCCGGCAAGAAGAATGAGACCAAAGCCGATTGGAATAAATGCTTTCAGGAAAAACCGATTATACAATCCATCGTAATTCGAGCCCTCTCCCATTGAAAACGAGCGCAAGGTGAAATCTATGCCGTTGTAGACAACAAATACACAGAAAGGCAGCAAAAAGAAAACATGTCCGAGAATATCAATTATCGTTTTTTTTCGTTCAGACATATGTTGGCGTAAAAAATCCACTCGAACATGGGCATCTTCAACCAATGCACCAGCCATAGTTAGCATCAACATAATGCCGAATAAATGCCACTGAAGGTCCCCGATACTTGCTAAAGTCAGCTTTGAGCCAAGCAGAAATATGTCACTTTCCCAACGTATTATAGTCCCGACTTTAGCGGCAGAAAGTAAGACACCAATCAAAACAAGAAACAGAATTGGAATGAGAAGCCATGCTGCTGAGCGACTGATCCATGTGATTCCATTGAGAACCGCATGGACAAGATCATGTTGATGCTTGTCCATGCGAATACCTAACATGCTTAACTACCTAACGAATTATAAAGGTAGCGTTTGAAGCGACGTCCAGCGTCCCGATGATGCTACAAATTTTTTCATAGAATTGTAAGCCTCACCATAAAGGGCGTCTTTTTTAGCTTCCTCTCCCAACACGCGCTCGGTCATTACGCGCAATTGAGCAAGAACGTCATCTGGGAATTCCTTTACGATTGTGCCGCCTGCTTCGAACTCTTCAATTTGCGGAGTTTGAGCTGCAGGTGCATATGACAAGGTCCACTGGAGACTAACCTGACAAGCGGCCTCGTACATAGCTTGTTCCTGGGCATTCATGCCATTCCAGACGTCCATGTTGACCATCAACACATCAGCGCTACCAGGTTGATGCCAACCGGGAAAGTAGTAATACTTGGCGATTTGATGGAAGCCGAAATTCTTATCAATAATCGGCAGCGAGAACTCAGTCGCATCAATTCGACCACGCTCGAGTGCAAGATAAATTTCACTTGCTGGAAGATATTGTGCCGATGCGCCAAACTCGTTCAATACTTTCGAACCAACACCACCCATACGCATCTTCAAGCCTTCAAAATCTTTAACGGAATTGATCTCTTTGTTAAACCAGCCACCTGGCTCGGGGGCTGTGATGTGACAAGCTAAAATCTTGACGTTTAACGGGTCAAATCCGCGTTGAACAATCTCAAGACCACCACCAACGTGCAGCCATCCGGCAAGAGCCTCAGGTCCTGCACCATAAGGTGTTGCGCCAATTTGTGCTACTGGCACTTGTCCGCCCCATTGACCTAAGAAGCTCCATCCAGCGGGAACAGCACCTGTACTTACACTTTCAAGTATTTCACCAGCAGGAATGAGTTCTCCAGAGCTAAAGAGGTTTAAACCACTTTTACCACCGCTCATAGCTCTGAGCGATTTGTCCATCAACTGAGCTCCTTCTGCAAGAAACGTCAGATCTTTCGGAATGCTCATATGAACATCCAACACCGTAGCTTGCGCAGAAACTCCAAGAGTCACAGAGCTAGCAAGCAGTGCTGCTTTAAATGTTTTATATTTCATTTTTATCTCCAATTATTAAATGATATGTTACTGTTTTTTTTTTAAGCTCGCGATCACCTTAGGAACAAAATTTTGCTCACACAGGTACTGGCGAAATTTCATTATATTTGATTTTTGATCAAAAATCAAACTATTTTTTTATATCGCAGAATTTGTGTCCAGTTATGCCAACAAATTTGCTTATCTCGTTGAACGAGACCACATAGTATTCTATGGAGAAGTGGAACTTATAGCGTCTATGACTCGCAAATTATTGCAAATGACATGTATTTTGTAAATTATTGAATATGCATGACTGCATTCTTGAAATTCCAATATTATCTCCCGCACTGGGACTTTGACTCAAATGAAAAACCTTTCGTCTGTAATAAAAGATAATGTTAATTGCTTACCAAAAACTTACTAGTTTCAATTATTTGCTTATCTCGTTGAACGAGACTACTTTGTATTCTATGAAGAGGGATTACTAAACGGACTAAGAAGAACGTCATATGCATCGTTAATGTCATCTCTAAGCGCGGCAACGGCACCTTCAGGGTTCTTTTCCATAATGCTTTGCACAATTCTTTTATGATGATCATTCGATACTTTTAAATCTTTTCCGGGCTCTAAATGATAGAGATGAGGACTTACTCTAAGCCAAAGCGTATTGATAACTTCCATTAAAACCTGTGAATTGGACTGCTTATAGAGACGGAAGTGAAATTCAAAATTTGCTTTGATGTGAGCGCGAATATCATTGGATTTATAGGCGTTTTCGAGTTTTTCGACGAGAGAATGCATTTCATCCAGAAACTCTTGATCTTGATTTTCAACAGCCCACTTTGTGGCCAACGACTCAACTTCCAGACGCACATCACGCAAATCCTTAAGCTCTGCGAGGCCAAGTGCGGGTACGCCAACTGTTCTGCCCGATACATTATCCAATACACCAATAGCAAGAAGTTGCGTCAGCGCCTCTCGAACCGGCATCGCGCTAACGCCAAACGCCTTCGTGATTTGCGATACCGGAACCGCTTGACCAGGTTTGAATTCGCCTTCACGCAACATAGTACAAAGATGATTAAATATCTGATCGTTTAATTTGTCTTTATGAATTGGTATCTGGTTTTCAAACATGTTGTATTTCTTTTCCCTATATGTCATGTACTCGATTTTTAAGTTCGCGATTACCTTAGGAACATGAATTTGCTCACACATCGACCGTCGAATTTTTATTATATTTGATTTTTGATCAATTGTATTAGTATACACCCTCCCTCACACATGAAACGAAATTTGGACTTTAGTTCTAATTGACTTATAATTCTAGTATGAATAAACGACTAGCAACTTTCTTTGGATTCTTGACTACTTTTTTTTCGAATCGAAGAATCACCAACATTTATATAGTATTACTCATCCTATTATGTTTAATACCAGCAATTATCATAGCGGTTTTTGTGGTGTAGAAAATTCTTAATTACTCCCTCACACATCAAACGAAATTTGGACTTTAGCTCAAGTTGATATACAATCATAGTATG
>Ga0066380_10000058_pt1 | contig 12698 bp, 12 predicted proteins | sample Knorr_S23_td_O2m_FD_70948 | JGI IMG/M metagenome (GOLD analysis project Ga0066380, IMG submission 70948) | Marine microbial communities from Southern Atlantic Ocean transect - Knorr_S23_td_O2min_ad_571m_LV | ecosystem: Environmental > Aquatic > Marine > Oceanic | place: Southern Atlantic ocean...
ATCATTGACTTCATCCGTGAAGCTAAGGAGGCAGGTGTAGAGATGCGGGTGTGTTCCGCCGCGTTGCAGCTTCACGAAATGACTGAAGATGATTTGATTGATGAATGCGATGGAGTAGTAGGCGCGGCGTACATGGTAGATGTCGGCTTGGAAAGCGGGATGGTGCTTAATTACTGAATTTGAAGGTAAACGATGGCTGAAATTAACAACTGCCTGCTTCCGGACGACCTGCAGTACCACGTGGAGTTCAACGTCTGGTTGCGTGACAATGGGGATGGAACCTTCGATATGGGGATGACTGACATTGCCCAGACTATGGCCGGATCCGTCATTCACTGCCGTGCGAAGGCGGTGGGCAAGAATGTCAAAAAAGGGAAAAGTGTAGCTACTGTAGAAAGCGGGAAATGGGTTGGTCCAGTAAAAACACCCCTGACCGCGGAAATCATGGTCTGCAACCAGGACGTTGAAGCTGATGCCACTATCCTGAACAAAAGTCCATACAAGGATGGCTGGATCGTCAGGTTTAAACCAAGCCTGCTGGAAGAAGAAAAGGCAGACCTTGTTTCAGGAGAAGATGCTTTGGAAGGATTTAAGGCCTACATGAGTGAAAAAGAGCTCGGCGAATGTGTACACTGCGAGGGATTTGATGGGTAATATCCAAAATGCTGATTCGAAAAAATCCCTCATCTTGTCAGTCTTTACCCACCCGGCCTGCAGCGGGTGCGGTGCTGCAGTGGAAATGGGCTGGGAGCTTGTTCAGGATCTTGAGGGGATACAGTTGAAAACAGTCAAACTGGAAAACCGCGAGGGACTGGAAAGGGCTCAGCAATGCGGCATAAAAACTATTCCAACAATGATTATTTACAGGGGAGAAGAGGAATGTGAACGTATGGTGGGTCTTCCTAAAAAGAAGAACCTCGAAGAGTCCCTGAAACGTTATTTAGTTTGAAAGGAAATGTCGATCTACGCTGACGCCAAATACACAGAAGTACCTTTGGAAACAAAGCAGGCACTTTTTGATGAAGTTAAAGCTGACATGCGATATGAACACCAGCTGTACGGCTGCTACGAATGTGGCATCTGCGTTGCTGCCTGTCCATCCGCACGTTTCTACGATTTCAGCCCGCGAGTTTTTGCCCAGGTCATGGCCCGTGAAGACGTCGATACCTTTTATGAACTGCTCAATGACAGTGTCTGGGACTGTTCCCAGTGCTTTTCATGTACACGTTGTCCTAGGCAGAACAATCCGGGTGCTGTCATCACCATTATGCGCGAGGTAGCGGTTAATCACGGTCTGCAGTCCGCCAAGGAGGCGCTCAAGTCTTACAGCCGCATCATCTACAAGATCATGTCCACCGGCACCCAGGTGGCACCTGACATGTTGCAGCCTGATTTCTTTCCGGATTGGGGTCCAGACGTAAAGCAGGTGTCTGAGAACCTCGATGTATGGCGCAGGTGTGTTCCTCCGGAAACGATGCACACCACGGAACTGGCGTGGGACGTCAGCGAAAAAACCCGACTCGAGCTTTACATGATATGGAAACTCACCGGCAACCTGGAAATGATCGAAAAAATCGATGAAGGTATCTTCATGATCCTCGAGGAGGTGATGGAGGAACTGCTGGAAGAGAATGGATACGACATTGACGATTTTGAGAACCTGCTTGAGGAGGACGAAGAATGATTACAAATGCCTTAATTCAAAAATCATAAACGGTTTCATCAAAATAAAGGAGATACTATGCAGCAGACTTCCGCAGATAAGGTCTTTAACCCGCCAACGCTTTCATCTCGTGAATTCAAACGGGATAATCCTCCACCCACTGAGGATTACCGGGAGAAGCTATTCGAGCTGGAGAAGGCCGGAGAACTTGAAGTCCAAAGGGTTCCGGAGCCTTATGTGGAATTGGAAACCAAATACGGGAGAATCAAGAAAATACCCTATCAGATGACTTGGCATCATAAATCCTGTGGTCAGTGCGGTCACATTCCGGGATACTCTACAGCCATTTTCTGGTTAAACCGGAAGCTCGGTTTCGATTACCATGACCCTCGTGATCAGACTTCCTGCACAGCCTGGAATTACTATGCGTCTTCAACATCTAACTCTGCGGCTCAGGCCGGCATCGCGGTGCGGAATTTTTCCCAGGCTAAAATCGACGGATACTTCCCAGTTATCCATTGCGGAACGAGTTACGGACATTACAAGGAAACCCGGGAGCAGCTAATACACTATCCTGTTCTGCGCAGGCAGGTGCGCAAGATTATGGACCGCCTGAAGATGCCATTTGTGTTTCCCGAGGAAATTGTGCATTACTCGGAATGGGTGCACGCTATGCGAGACCGGATTGCGGAGATGCAGGTACTCGATCTCAGTAATATAACCGTCACCGTCCACCCGGCCTGCCATTACCATAAGCTGGTAGTCGAAGACGCTGTCTATGATCGGGATCTTTTCGACGGGCAGCGGACGGCTGTCATCAGCGGACTGGTCGAGGCTCTGGGGGCCAGGGTGGGAGACTACTCAACCTGGCATGACTGCTGTGGTTTTGGGTTCCGGCACATTTTAGTCAGCCGAGACTTTTCCCGTTCATTCGCTACTACAAGAAAGATTGAGCGCATGAAAGAGGAAGTAAATCCAGATGTTACCCTTACACATGATACCGGTTGTGTAACTACATTGGACAAAAGCCAATTTGCCGCTCAGGCTCATAAGCGCAACGTAGGTATTCCAGTGATGTCTGACGCCCAGTTTGCGGCTCTGGCTATGGGTGCACATCCATACATTGTCTGTCAGCTTCACTGGCATGGCGTCGATATGAAACCTCTACTTGAAAAAATGGGAATTGATCATAAAAAGGCATGGGCCGAGTTCGAAGTCCAGGCAGAAAGAATTAAAGCCGGTGAAATCGAATATATAAGCTGGGAGGAAGCAGATGCCTGAAAATCCTGTACTGGTGATTGGAGGAGGCCCGGCAGGTCTCGAAGCCGCCCGAGGGGTGGCAGACCTGGGCTATCATGTTAAACTTGTTGAAAAGGCCGAGCGACTGGGAGGAATGCCGATCCTTGCGGATTATGCTGCACTAACGCCGAACATGGTGAATGCTGAGGAAGCTATGGGAGAGATGGTCCAGCGCATCGAAAATGATGAGCTGATCGATATTCGGACTTCCACGGAAGTGATCCGGGCCTCCGGTTCTGCCCCTGTTCTCGAGATTGGTTTGAATGGGCCTGGAGGCGAGGAGGATATTCAGGCCGGTGGAGTTATTGTGGCAACCGGATTCCAGCATTTCGATCCAGGCAAGGAAACACAGATGTACGGGTATTACGAATTTGACGACGTGATCACCCTCGTTGATACCGAAAGGATGCTCAAAGCAGGAAAATTCGTGAGACCCTCTACTGGAGAAGCGCCGAAACAGGTTTGCTTCATTCAGTGTGTTGGCAGCCGTGACCGTCAGATCGGTAATCCGTGGTGCTCAAAAGTCTGTTGTGGAATCGCCACAAAGGAAGCCATTGAAATTCGTCAACTGCTACCTGATTGTAGGGTATTCATCTTCTACATTGACATGCGCATGTATGGGTTCTGGGAAGATGAAATCTACTGGAAAGCCCAGGAGAAATACCACGTGAACTTCATCCGCGGGATCGTCACCGAGATCACCAAGCGTGGTGATCAGGTAGTGGTCAAGGGGGAGGACACGACCATGGGAAGACCGGTGGAAGTGCCCATGGATGTCGTCATCCTTTCGGTGGGCATGGAACCGAGCGAGGGGACGAAGAAGATGGCCGAACTGTTTCAACTGCCGTCGTCCCATGGTTTCATAGAAAGCATCGGCGGCGCCCTCAACACCGTTGTAACCAGTGTACCCGGTGTCTTCGTGGCGGGAGCGGCGGCTGGTCCGGCGGACCTGGAGGACTCTGTTTCCATGGGTGGCGCAGCAGCGATGAAGGCGGCTGCCTTTCTTCGTAAGGCCAACCTGCGGGTTGCGTAATGCTTTTTGATTCGCTGACGCTTGAAGAAGTCGTCGATTCCGAATCAGCACTGGAATTCATGAAGGAGGCCACCAAGCTGGCCAGTTCTGCTGACCTGGAGGACCTCTCTGAGCGGGTTTCACTCAAGGCGGAATGCTTCCATAAGTATCTGAACCCGACAAGCGTGGAAGACCTGGAGGAGGAACAGTTTGACCGGATCGTCCGTTTGATTTTTTCAATAGGACGCAAATCAAAGCGCCTGATCGCTGCCAACGGGTTCGAAAACCTTCGCGTCAGGATCAGTGAACTGCTGCATGGTGATGCACCTGTTGAGGAGCGCTTCAACGTTTTTGTCAAAGGTGTTGAAGGTGTTGAGGAAAAAATGCGGATTAACTTTGCCGGAGAACTGCTGCATTTCTCCATGCCTGAGCGTTACTGGCTCTGGACAAACTGGATCTGGGATCCAGATAACAACACGGGGGCTCTGCCGTTGGTGGTTCAGGAGGAAGTTGATTTGCTTGGAGACACTCAGGGTGAGACGTATCTGAGGGTAGGAGAGGCGATGGCTTACGTGAACAAGGTTGGAAACGAGCGAGGTTATTCCCGAGTGGGTCATGGAACTTATGGGATCGATGTCTTCCTGGCCTGTGTTTACGCAGTGTACATGTACACGGTTTTCAGAGTAAAGCTGTCTGATGAATTCAACCGAATTCTTCCGGAACTGCCTGAATTGACGCGCCGCGTGCTTGGAGTGCAAAAATTAGAATTGTAAGTTATGTCTGAACACAAATACGAAAAGTTTACGGAGAAGGAAGAGGCAGTTGTAGAGGGGATTGATATTTCCGGAATCTGGAACAGGATGTATGAGCCTCGGGAGCTTACGGAATATGATCTGACTTACATGGATAAAGTCACAGAAACTCCGGGCGCTGAATCGATGGGTTGGTGCTATCAATGCGCCAAGTGTGTGGGTGTCTGCCCGGTGGATCATGTAGGCAGTTATGGCCCGCGTAAGCTTTTCCGTAAGCTTCAGACTGGGACTAACCTTTTCGAAAGCGATGATCTCTGGCTATGCACAACCTGCATGAACTGCCTACGTGTTTGTCCGAAGGAAGTTGACATGATGAAGATCATGCCTGCTGTCCGGGAACAGGTTGTGCTCGAAGGAACCCTTCCGGGTGAACTCCAGGAAATGCTCCAGAACGTGTCCGAGTACGGAAACCCGATGGGCGAATCACCACGCAAGCGAGTGCGCTGGACAAAGGACCTTGAGCAACCTCCGAGAGATCTGTCGAAGGAAGACGGTTCAGAATCGGTGGAGGTACTTTGGTATGTCAGTGATTACTATGCCTACCACGGCCGTGGTAATGACGCTGCGCGTGCTTTGACCCGGGTATTTAATCGTCTGGAAGTGGATTTCGGTATACTGGGTACTCTGGAAAAATGCGATGGTGATTCCCAGCGCCTTGTTGGTGAAACTGGACTGTTTGAGGAACTGGCCCAGCACAACGATGAACAATTTCAAAAATACAAACACGGCACCCTCGTTGTCACTGATCCGCACGCGTTTAACGCCTTCAAAAATCATTATCCGAAAGTGACAGGCAACGAATACCGGGTCGCGCATTACACACAGTACCTGAGCAATAGGCTGAAGGAACTGAAACCACTGCTGGTTAAGCCTTACGAGAAAAAACTGACGTTTCATGATCCTTGCTACCTTGGCCGTCACAATGGTGAATATCAGGCACCGCGGGATCTGGTTGTCGCGATTCCCGGTGCGGAATTTATGGAGATGTACCGCTGCCGGGAACAGAGCTACTGCTGCGGAGGCGGAGGAGGGGGGATGTGGCTTGACGGGGTATCAGCAGATCACACTCGTGAACGCCTGTCGGAAAACCGTGTCCGTGAAGCCGTAGAAATCGGAGCTGAGGTACTAGTTGTTTGCTGTCCTTATGAGGTGTCCCGCTTCGAGGATGCAGTAAAATCAACAGACAATGAGGGAAAACTTGAAGTTCGTGACATTGCTGAAATCCTCGATTACTGTATGGATGGGGTTTAGGACAAAGTGCACAGACTGATAAAGTTTGTAGAAAACCCCCTTCTGAACAAACATCTGGAGCGTCAGGCTACTAGTCTGGAAATGGGATTTCTGGATCCATCATCGGAAGACTTTGAGGAAGCCCCTCAAATAATTGTCGCTGAACTGGAACACTCTCAAGCAATAAACAGGATCATTGACTGGAAGCGTCGCTGGCCGGAATGTTATGTGGCCTTATCCGTCAGTGAGCTGGATAGAGAACGATGGATTGCAGCAGAAAGTGCTGGTGCGGATCTGGTAGCCAACCGTGGAGCTTTGCCACGGCTATTGCGTGACAAGATGAAACTGCTTCAGCAGGGAGATTCACTGACGAAACAAAAGCTGAGGTTAAAGGCCAAGGCTGTTGTCAATTCTGGTGACGGTTTGGTAGGACGGCTTCCTGATTCACCGGAAGATCCGATTGCGGTGTTTCGTATGGGAAACCAACTCTGTGCCGTCCGGGATGTTTGTCCGCATGCAGGGTTTTCTCTTGCGGACGGAGAGTTTGATCCGGTTTCAGGTAGCATTACCTGTCCCGAGCACGGCAGCCGCTTCCAGGTATGTACCGGAGAAAGACTGCGGGGACCGGCGGATTATCCCTTGAGGATCTATCCCGCATTAAGTGAGCAGGAAGAGATCTGGGTGGAAATTGAACAGGAAGCATGATGAAACTTCCTGAAACAAAAAACGTGGTGCATGAAATGGGAACAATCCAGCTCAGTATTCAAATGATCCTTGAAGACTGCGGGATGGGGATTCCATTGAACTGGACTTGGCAGGCGTGTAAAAAAGTGAACACAGGTCGTTCATCAAAGCAGTTTGCATCCCTGAGCCGAGCCGAACTTAAAGGCCTGGGGCAGCTCTTCAGGAAACGTATTGTTGCAGATAGTTTTCGAAGGAGAAGAGAAACATTTTTATGCAAATAAACTTGATAAGGTACATATGAAAGTTGCAGTTCTATTGAAACAGGTGCCTGACCTGGCTGAGGAACTTGAGGTCGATGAAAGTGGCAAGGCTTTGGATACGGAATACATCAAATTTCGGCTGAACGAGTATGACGAGCATGCTCTTGAAGAGGCAGTATGTCTCAAGGAGGCCGGTCAGGCTGCGGAGATTGTTGCTTTTGCGCTTGATGGTGAAGAGGTGGACAAAGCGCTGTTTTCCGCCATGGCAAAAGGTGCAGACAAAGCGGTCAAGCTTACCGGACCAGAAGTTGAAGGGAGCAGACAGGCAGCAGCTCTTTTTGCTGAAACCTTGGGTATGGATTATGACCTGATCATGACCGGAGTGCAGTCGGTGGACGATCGTGATGGTATGATGGGGCCGATGCTTTCCTCGATGCTCAAGGTTCCATGCGTCAGTGTTGTCACCCGAGTCGAGGGCAAGGATTCCAGCGTCACTGTCCATAAGGAATATTTCGGTGGTTTGATGGCTGCCTTTGATGTACAACTTCCGGCAGTACTCGGGATCCAGGCTGCAAGACAAACTCCGCGTTATGCACCTGTGAGCAAGGTTCGTCAGATTCAGCAATCTGCCATCATCGAGGAAAAATCTGCCAGCGGGGTTTCGGGCTCGGCCACAAGCAAGGTGACTACCATGGCACCACCGACCAAAACCGGAGGGGCAAAGATACTAGGTTCAGTTGATGAGCTGATGGAATTGCTGAAGGAAAAAGGGGTCGCATGAAAAAAATCAAATTCATACACAAAAAGGGTTAAATATGGGAAACGTACTGGTAATTACAGAACATATGAAAGGTGAGTTTCAGGACATTAGTTTTGAGATGTTGGGACAGGCTCGCAAACTGTCCGCCGGAGGTAGTTGCAGTGCACTCGTGTATGGATCGATGAAGGATCGCTCATCAGAACTTGGCGCTGCTGACCGTGTACTTTGTGTTGGAGGAAGTGATGATTTTAATCCTGAAACTTATGCCAGTGCCGCACTTCAAGTAATACAATCCGAATCCCCTGATCTTGTTCTGGTGGGATCGACTTCCATGGGGATAGATCTCGCTCCAGTATTGGGAGTCTCGCTTGACCTTCCTGTAATTTCCTATTGTTCCTGCATTGAAATTTCAGGTGACAACTTCGAATTCACGAGCCAGCTTTATTCAGGCAAGATGGATGTCAAGTCGACTGCGCCGAAAGCAGTGGCAATGGTGCTGGCAGGATCCTTTTCTGCTGAGGATGGTAAATCAGGTGGTTCTGCAAGTGTTGAGGATGTGACAGCAGACTTTGGAGTCGGAAGAGTGCAGTTCAAGGAACTGATCGAACCCGAAGCTGCCGAAGTGGACATTACCCAGAGCGACATCTTGGTTGCGGTTGGTCGTGGAATCGGTGGCAAAGACGACATCGAAGTGGCACAGGAACTGGCTAAAAACTTGAACGCAGATCTGGCCTGTTCAAGACCTGTTGTTGATGCGGGATGGTTGCCCAAATCCTGTCAGGTCGGTAAGTCCGGACTTAAGGTAAACCCTAAAGTATACATTGCCCTCGGAATCTCAGGTGCTCCGGAACACCTTGAAGGGATGAAGGATGTCTCAACCATCATTGCAATCAACACTGATAAGAATGCTCCGATTTTTGATGTTGCTCATTACGGAATGACGGAAGACCTCTTTGACATCTGTGAAGAACTGGAGGATTCTCTTTCCTAGTACAAAATCATGTGAATTTCCTGAATCCTTGACTCAAAGGAAGCATGCTCAGTTCAACTGAACAAATTGCCTTCGTTCTTCTGGTGCTGGTCTGTGGGGGGGTGGCGTTCCAGGGTTTTAGGAGAATCTTTGTTATTGTTTCTCAGGGAAAGCCTTCTTACCGGACCGATAAGTTCCTATCGAGGCTGATCAAGGCCCTCATCGAGGTTGGTCTGCAGAAACCGCTCTTCAAGTCCCGACCGATTGTCAGTCTTTTCCACGCCTTCATCTTTTTTGGATTCAGTTTCTACTTGCTGGTCAATTTCAATGACCTGCTGGAGGCCTACGTCTCGGGGTGGACTACCATCGATAGCTCCCATCCTGTGGCGTTGGGATTTAATCTTTTTTCCGATCTGTTCAGTATCCTGGTTTTGATAGGAATAATTTATTTCCTCATTCGTCGGTTCATAGGCAAGCCCAGGGTTTTTGAATTCAATAGAAACGTCAAACTACAGACTAAAGTAGTGGGAGGAGGGATTCGTAGGGATTCTCTGATCGTTGGGATCTTCATCATCCTCCATGTTGGATCACGTTGGTTGGGGACTGCTTTTCATTTGGCGGAGCGGGAAACTACAGAATGGTCTTTACCCACGGCAAGCTTGGTGGCACCGTTATTTTTTGGCTGGAGCGGTTTGGAAACAGGAATCCATGTCACCTGGTGGCTTGCAATGGGCTTGATTGTCCTTTTCCTTCCTTATTTTCCAAGAAGCAAACACATTCACATTTTCCTGGCTCCTCTGAATCTTGCTTTTACCAATCGTGAGGCCAAAGGCAAACTTCTTGACCCAGTGGATGGGTCCAATCCTGGTGCGGCAACCCTGGATGAACTTCCCTGGAAACAGGTCTTTGATTCCTATGCCTGCATCATGTGCACACGCTGCCATGAGGTCTGCCCTGCGCATCAGTCTGGGACGCCATTGAGTCCTTCCGCACTGGAAATCAATAAACGTTATTTTATCAACCAGCATGTTTCCGGATTGGCAAAAGGAAGTACCAAACTGGATTTGCTGAAGGATGCAATTTCAGAAGACGCGGTCTGGTCCTGCACCACCTGTATGGCCTGTGTGGAAGTCTGTCCGGTTGGCAATGAACCGATGCAGGACATTCTCCAGATTCGCCGGAAACTGGTATTCGATGCACGGATGCCGGATGAACTTTCCGATGCCCTTCGCAGCCTTGATGAACAGGGAAATTCTTTTGGAGAGTCCTCACGAAAACGTACACGCTGGACCAGGGAACTGGACTTCGAGATAAAAGATGCTTCCAAGGAATCGGTGGAATACCTCTGGTTTGTTGGCGATTTTGCATCCTTCAACCAGAATTGTGTGGAAAATACAAGAAGGGTGGCAGAGGTTCTCAATGAGGCTGGTGTTGATTTCGGAATCCTCATGAAAGAAGAGAAATCGGCTGGAAACGATGCCCGTAGGGTTGGAGAGGAAGGTCTGTTTGATGCGCTCGCGGAGGAGAACATCAAGACCCTCGAGAATTGTGATTTCCAGCATATCCTGACTACTGATCCTCATACCTATAATACTCTGTTAAACGAGTATCCTTCAAAGGGTGGAGTTTATTCGGTGAAGCATTATTCAACGCTGCTGCTGGAACTGATTCTATCGGGGAGGATCAAAATCATCAAACCTCTCAAAATCAAAGGCACCTATCATGACCCCTGTTACCTTGGACGATACAATGGAATATTCGATGCCCCGCGTGAAGTAATGCGGCATTGTGGAGTTGAACTCCTTGAGATGCCCCGAAACCGAACCAATTCCTTCTGTTGTGGTGCAGGCGGAGGACAGGTCTGGTTAAAGGAACATGAGGAAATGAAGCAACGTCCCAGTGAAAATCGGATTGAGGAGGCCCTTCTACTCAATGTCGAATATTTCACTGTAGCATGTCCCAAAGATATGACTATGTATTCTGATGCCGTCAAGACCTCTGGTAACGAAGAGAAGATGGTAGTACGTGATTTGATTGACTATGTCTTTGAAGCAATGGATCTGCCGGAAGACTCAAGAAAATCAAACGAGTAAAAAGGATTTGGACGTTTCTATAAATTGGCTTGATAAAATCAGCTACTCTGATAAAAATATCGCTATCTTTAAATGTTTTTGTTTCTAACAATTGAGCTAAATAAAGTACTTGAGTGAACTAAAGTAAAGAAAAGGTAATGTTATTAGATACAACTGCAGAGGAACCTGACAGCATAAAAGCGGCTTTCTGCAACGGCTATGAAAGGCTGTTCGATCGGCAATGGCCTATCTGGATTGGAGGGTTACTGCTGGGAATGGGGAATGTGCTCCTGTTTGCCTTTGATAGACCCTGGACCGTCTCAAACGGTGTGAGAAACTGGGGTGACTGGTTTTTCAACCAAATCGGTGTAATTCAGATGAATGTCCTTCCTCCAACTCTTTTTACCAGTTCAGTACTGTGTTTCGGAATGATCATCGGGTCACTGGTGGCAGCATTGCTTGGCAGGCAGTTCCGGGTTCGTATGGCGCCAGCCAGGGAATTGTTCAAGGGGCTGCTCGGCGGAGTACTGATGGGAATCGGGGCTTCCCTCGCTTTCGGCTGCAACATAGGAGGTTTTTTTAGTGCAATCAGCGCACTGTCAATGGCAGGCGTGGTCATGATGGTCGGATTGATGGTAGGAGCATTTGTCGGGTTGAAACTGCTCATCTGGGAGATAGAGTATCTCCCAGCAACTTCCTGGGGGGTGCGACAAGTACCGAACAGGGATGACATGTCGGGTGTACCGAGTAGAGCCCAGCCAATTTCAGGGTTATTGGTTTTGCTGCTGTGTATCATTGTGATCTTCACTTACGATTCCTTTGATTATTCCGTAAGCGGCGGATTTCTGCTCTTTGGACTGCTTGTAGGCATCGTCATGCAGCGTACACGCTTCTGCTTTGTAAGGGCTTTCAGAGACCCTTTCATGACGGGTGATGCGGAAGCTACTAAAGCAGTTGCACTTGCGGTCATCATCAGCGTAACCGGGTTCACAATCCTGAAATGGACGGATTTGAGGTCCTGGGATGTTTCTGTATTACCAGGTTTTTGGATTGGCAGTCTGATGGGTGGTATCATCTTCGGGATTGGTATGTCCCTTAGTGGTGGCTGTGCATCGGGTACTATCTGGCGGGCTGGAGAGGGACAGGTTAAACTCTGGGTCACACTTGTCACGTTTGCCCTGAGTACGTCCTACTTCAGGGACTGGCTGGTTTCAAGTGGATTGAGGGCTAAACTTGGAACTGAGCTTTTTTTGCCTGATGTTATTGGTTGGAAGATGGCACTAATCATCATTATTGCCATAATGTTATTTTGGTACTTGATGGCAGTTTGGAATGAAGTCAGCAAAAAATTGGTGGTGGTATAAAATTTTGGAATGAGGCTAGGAGACAAAACAATTTCCCAAGAAGGGCTCAACCGAATTGGGTAAAGGAAGGAGTCGAAAGCGAACCGTTAATTAAAACACAAAAGGAGGTTGTCATGAAAAAATAGATTATTTATTGTATGTTATATAATTGGCGGAATTGTCCGCTGAGTCTCCTCCCTGGTTTTGAAGTGGGAAGAGTAAGAATCATTAATTGACATTTATAAGGAGAAAGTTATGAAAAATAATTCAATTCTATTGGTAGCATTTGCGTTCTTAGCTGGAATAATTTCAGGATGTGTAACTACTGGCGGAGCAAAATTTGGAGCACCATCAAAAGGCATGAGTTCTGCGGAATATGAGTCTTTGGTTAGGCTGGACCCACAGAATACAATGAAGGCAAATTTTTCTGCAGTTAAAGGAATGGATGGATATTTCCTTATTGATAACCAAGGTGAAAGTACTATTTCGGTTGTAGACTATAATAAAGGGGAGACAATCAAAAAAATTAAGTTAAGTGACCCTCCTGGCACCTCTTTTAAACCCGCAGGGAATCATCACATTTTTGTAATTCC
>Ga0066380_10000088_pt1 | contig 11720 bp, 9 predicted proteins | sample Knorr_S23_td_O2m_FD_70948 | JGI IMG/M metagenome (GOLD analysis project Ga0066380, IMG submission 70948) | Marine microbial communities from Southern Atlantic Ocean transect - Knorr_S23_td_O2min_ad_571m_LV | ecosystem: Environmental > Aquatic > Marine > Oceanic | place: Southern Atlantic ocean...
CCGATTGACTCGTCCCGCAAAAGTGTCGATAGAATTCTTACGAAGCCCATCGTCGTCGAGAATTTTCGGTCGCCACCACCCGTTAGTAAGTTGTCAAGATATTCAAGAGCGGGGATTTCGAATCCGGGTAGGGTAGTAATACGACTCGGGATCGGACCGCCGAGTTTCTCCCGCTGCTCAAGCATATACACCATTTCTGGGCTATCACTAGGCGGTCTGTAATACGGCACCGACTCTAATTCACTGTCTGACAGAGGGATGTCAAAACGATCACGAAAGTGCTTTAGATCGTCAAGATCAAGCTTTTTGACTTGGTGCGTTGTGTTCTCGGATTCTCCGGCATCGCCCATCCCATATCCCTTCACGGTCTTCGCAAGAATGACCGTGGGCTGGCCGCGATGATCCATGGCCGCTTGGTAAGCTGCGTACACCTTGAAGGGATCGTGGCCACCGCGATTGAGGCGCATGATGTCATCGTCGGATAGATTAGCGACAAGTTTCAGCAATTCTGGGTGTTTCCCAAAAAATTCTTGGCGGGTGTAGCCGCCGCCTTTGGCCTTGTAATTCTGGTATTCGCCGTCCACGGTCTCGTTCATGCGTTGCTGCAGAAGCCCATCAACGTCATTGGTGAAGAGCGGATCCCATAATCGTCCCCATACAACCTTGATTACGTTCCATCCTGCGCCGCGAAATTCGCCTTCAAGTTCTTGGATTATCTTTCCGTTTCCGCGGACGGGTCCGTCCAGTCGTTGCAAATTGCAGTTGACGACAAAAACAAGATTGTCCAGTCGCTCGCGTCCCGCAAGCCCCAGCGCGCCAAGGGACTCGGGTTCGTCGCACTCGCCATCACCAAGGAACGCCCATACCTTACGATCGTCCATCGCAATGAGGCTGCGCGAATCAAGATATTTCATGATATGTGCTTGATAAATTGCCTGAATAGGCCCAAGGCCCATCGAAACGGTGGGGAACTGCCAATAGTCAGGCATGAGCCATGGGTGAGGATAGGAGGAAAGTCCATCACCACCGACTTCTTGGCGAAAATTATCAAGATGTTCTTCGTTCAGTCTGCGTTCTAAAAAGGAGCGCGCATAGATACCCGGGGCGCTATGCCCTTGGAAATAGATCAAATCTCCCGCGTGCTGTGGCGTCGGTCCTCTGAAAAAGTAGTTGAATCCGACTTCATAAAGAGTCGCCGAAGAAGCAAACGTCGAAATGTGTCCGCCCAAGTCCCCGTCTCGGCGATTGGCTCGGACTACCATTGCTAGCGCGTTCCAGCGAATAAGACTGCGGATCCGCCTTTCAATGAAAAGATCGCCCGGCATGAACGCCTCAAGATGAGCTGGGATGGTATTCCGATAGGGCGTGGTGATGGTGTAGGGCAACGAGGCGCCCGTTTTAGTCATTCGAGACGACAATCGTCTCAACAAAAAATTAGCCCGTTCAATCCCTTCGTTATCGAGAATATATTCGAGTGAAGCTAACCACTCTTGTGTCTCTGTAGGATTGGTATCCTCCCTATCCCCTCGAGATGCCATTACACCCAATTCCAGTTGCCGATGATCATGCTTCGCCCGAAAACCCGTAGAGCATGAGCCATCTTACGCTGGATTCAGCCATGCGGCGCCACGTGCGCCGCTTGCATCGCCATGTTCAGCCGGTACGATTTGAGTAGCGCCTTCCGAAGTGAAGGTGTATTCAGCCACTTTGACTGGTAAGTCGCGATACAAGTAATCCGAATTAGAGATACCTCCTCCACAAACAATTATGTCGGGATCGATCACATTAATTATCTGGGCCAAGGTTCGCGCCAACATTGACGTATACAAAGCGTACGAACGTTCGCCGAACTCGGAGCCCGCAACGGTATCGGCGTCGCGGTTTTCACCGGTCAACAAACGATGCGTCAATGAAAGTCCTGGCCCGGACAAAAAAGTTTCGACACAGTTGGTCCTACCGCAATAACATTCTCGATCGGGAAGATCTGCCTCCGCAGAAGTCGTATGTCGGTCAGAACGGAAGTAAGGCAAGGGTGTATGGCCCCACTCGCCACTCAGTCGGTTCGGGCCAACCAGAAGTCGGCCATTCATTACCCAGCCACCTCCGACGCCAGTACCTAGGATGATGCCGAAGACACATTGACATTCTCGACCCGCACCCGCGACAGCTTCCGACAAAGCAAAACAATCGGCATCGTTTGCAATTCGAACAGGTCGACTCAATGACTCAATCAGGTCGTCCAGCAGGGGGCGTCCGTTAAGCCAAGTTGAATTACAATTTTTCATCGCAGACCGGTTGGAAATCCAGGTTCCAGGCGTACCGATTCCAACCGGACATTTAACGCTCGCTTTATCATCCAGTTCTCGAACAAGTTCCGAAATTGCTTGAACGGTTTGATCGTATTGTTCTCTGGGCGCGGCTAGTCGAATCACTTCTGTGACGTTGCCCTCACGATCCATCAAGATTCCTTCAATCTTGGTACCACCTAGGTCAATTCCTATACGCATCGTCAGCTCGAATGTCTCACCACTTCTGTATAGATCCGCTCCCATTCAAACTCCGTACCGGGATCTTTCTTGCGCAACGGTGCAATTTCCTGGTGACCAACAATTCGGCCAAGCGAGAGGGCGGGGTATTTGGCAATAAGTGCCCGCAAAATGACGGCGAGTTTGCGGTATTGAGAATTCGTATACCTACTGTGATCTGTCCCTTCTAGTTCGATTCCGATGGAAAAATCGTTACACGCCAATCGTGATCCAAAAGAAGAAATCCCTGCATGCCATGCCCTTCGATTGAAGGGTGCAAACTGGATCACCCTACCGCGTCGGGTAATATATACGTGCGGCGAGACTTTCATCCCTTGCAAAGATTGAAGTTGAGGATGGTCATCCAAATTTAGCTCATTACAAAAAAAAGCAGGCACCAGATTGGCGCCGAATACGCCCGCTGGAAGGGATATCGAGTGAATGACTATGAGTGTAATCGCGGCGTCCGTGGGTCGATCATCGCAATTGATCGATGGTTTCCGAGTAACGCTCGATAACCAGTGATCGATGGTTACAACCACGTCTACGCGACTCTTCGATTTCGCTGAAATGACATAATGACGACTATGGATCCATCACCCCTAGCGGTCAACGAGGCCTTCTACAACGAAGTTCATCGCAACGTCCAAGCCGCTATCGTCGAAGACGTTGGTTCGGGAGACATTAACGCGGCATTGATTTCAACGGATCAAATTGCCACAGCGCATCTAATTACTCGAACCGCAGGCGTATTCTGTGGTCAGCCCTGGGCAGACGAAACCAGTCAGCAAATTGACACATCAATTGACATCGAATGGCTAGTGCACGATGGCCAAAGCGTAACACCGGGCGATGCCCTGCTAGTTGCACATGGACCTGCACGAAGCTTGCTGACTTGTGAACGAATCATGTTGAACTTCATTCAACTACTCTCGGGAACAGCAACCGCCGCACGCCGGTATGTCGACGCTATTTCGGAAACCAGCGCTAAGATTCTAGACACTCGTAAGACTGTGCCCGGCCTTCGGATAGCCCAGAAATATGCGGTTGCGGTTGCAGGTGCGAAAAATCACAGAATGGGACTATTTGATGCGTACCTGATTAAAGAAAATCACATCGCCGCGGCCGGCGGGATCACCGAGAGCGTCGACATAGCGCGACGACAAAACCCCGATATCAAAATCGAAGTTGAAGTCGAGACGATTTCCCAATTGGCGGAGGCAATCGAAGCAGACGTCGACATGGCATTACTGGACAACTTCTCAACGGAGAAGCTTCGCGAAGCGGTAACACTTAGTGGCGGAAACATACAACTCGAAGCATCCGGTGGTATCACACTCGAAAACGTAGTCTCGATCGCCCAAACAGGCGTGAACTATATTTCAGTCGGCGAGATAACAAAAAATATCGAACCGATGGATCTCTCTTTGCGTTTCGAGCCCGAAAAATAAACTCAATGTCCCTAATGAAAACCATACATGTCTCTTCATGCATTGATTCTCGACGACACCAAGATCCAATGGCTTCGAAAATATTTACGAAGCCATCGGCACCTTAGGCGACACTATCAGATCTTATACTGAGACAGAGTCTTGAACTTTGTGACATCTACTCCGTCCTTCTCACAGATCTTAACCACCCATCCTGGAGCCCGACCACGACCCGTCCATAGATTTTTTCCAGACTTGTAAACTGGTTTTACTTTCCGCTTTTTACGAGCACCGACAGGCCTTTTAGAAGGGATGCGCGTCGCATAAAGATCATCCAACGTCACGCCCTCGTTCTTTAATATCGTGTCTACTTTTGATTTAACCCGATCCAGTCTTTTCTGTCGCTTTTCTATTTCAGATTTCGCGTTACGGATAAGAGCTTGAAGCTCGGATACTGAAAGTTTTTTAGCAGCCATAATCCCTCTTACTGTTCCCATTTCAAGAAATTAGAATAAAGTTACATAATGAAATTGGGTTTGTAAACACTCTTATATAAGTAATCTATTGTTTAACAAAAATGAGATACAGATAAAACGCAGTTTAAACGTTCTAATTATCAAATTAATTTATTGTCCGAACTACAGAAGACTTAATCGTCATCGTTAACCTTATATTCAAGACAGCAGCGCGCGTTCGGACATTTCAAATGGTCTTCTGAGCTGATTATGTTAATTTGATAAGACAGTATCTTTTCGGTGTAACGAATAACTCACCGTAACCGTGAGATAGCCCTATTCATCCATATAATCGATTGTGTTTGATAGCTTCGCGTTCGCGTTGACAGCTGGTGCCGGAACGCAGAATCGAACTGCGGACCTACTGATTACGAATCAGTCGCTCTACCAACTGAGCTATTCCGGCGCAGGCGGCGCGAAGCTTAACGTCTCAACAAGTGTTCCTCAATAATGAGATTCACGCCGCGGACCTTCTTTCTTTATGACAATTTGACGCCTTCCACTATTAATCATCGGCGTCGACCGTCATATAGGTTAAAGAGTGATCTTTTACTTCATCACTGCTGCAAAAAAGGAAAATAGGACCGGGAAGCCAATAGGACTAATATTCGAGTCTTAGAAATCCATATAGCTTCCGTCTAACCCATTGGCGTTATCTTGAGAGTAACCCCATTTTTAGGGAGTGCGAATATTTGTCCGGCAGCGGAATAGATAATCTAAGCCAAATGCTATCAGCGGACTGGTTGACACTGCCTTTCGTGGGACTCGTCGCTCTGGCGATCGGAAGCTTCCTAAACGTAATCATTTACCGGCTTCCACTAATGCTCGAGCGAAAAACGCGCCGAGAGGCGCAACGAGCGCTCCACATCAACGTTTCAACCGAAACGAAATTTGACCTGGTCCATCCCCGCTCCCACTGCCCTTCTTGCAACGGCATTATCTCGCCGCGGCACAACGTCCCATTGATTAGCTGGGTCATTCTAAGAGGCAAGTGTGTTCTCTGTGCAAATCCAATCTCGGTACGTTATCCGTTGATTGAGAGCATCACGTGCCTGTTGGCGATCGGAACGATCTCGATATGGGGATATTCAATTGCGGCATTGCTTTACTTTGTCTTCCTTGCATCTTTATTAACGCTGTTAGTTATCGACATCGAAACGATGCTGCTTCCAGATCAAATTACGCTGCCTCTCGTCTGGCTGGGGCTTATCGTATCGCACCAGTATGTCGACACTAGCGATTTCCCCCGCCCTATGTCTTCTCTAGTAGGAGCGATCGTCGGCTATACGTCACTTTGGGCCATCAACCAAGTGTTCAAACTAATCCGGGGCCAGAACGGGATGGGTAATGGCGATTTCAAATTGACGGCCGCACTCGGGGCTTGGCTCGGCTGGCAAGCCTTGCCGACCGTCGTACTCGTCGCATCAATACTGGGACTAGCCTATGCTTTGTTTCTAATCTCCTTGGGCAAATTGTCGGTGAAACAAGCAATTCCTTTCGGACCTTTCTTAAGTATTGGAGGGTGCGTTACTCTCGCGACCAGCGATTTTCTTACGGCTTTCTTCTCCCTTTGATGTCGAAATTTGTCGTTGCAGTTACCGGAGGGATCGGCAGTGGTAAGACTGCCGTTTCCGATCGATTTTCAAACCTAGGAATAGATGTCATCGACCTCGACACTGCATCTCGTGTAGTTGTTGAACCAGGCACCCAAACACTCGACGAAATATACAGCCATTTCGGCAACGGCGTAGTCGGATCAGACGGGTATCTCGACAGGAAGACACTGAGGCAACAAGTGTTCGACAACCCGACAGAGAGACGTTGGTTGGAAAAGTTGTTGCACCCTTTGATTAATGAATGGACGGTGCGGCAGTTACAAGCCGTCCAATCCATATATGCAATGGTTGTTAACCCGCTTCTTAGAGCCCGCGGAGGTTACGTCAACCGCATACTCGTGGTTGATGCAGCCGTTGAAGTACAGATCGAGCGTACGATGGAACGAGACAAAGTCGCCAGAACAGAAGCCCAGGCGATTGTGGGCAGCCAGCTCGATCGGGCTGGTCGACTGGCGCTCGCCGACGACATCATACTGAACGAGGGTTCATTGCTGAGGCTCGATAGCAAGGTGCAAAAACTACACGGGCGCTATACAGAGATGGCCATTGCCTGAGAAGACTCCCCAGATCGTTCCCTGTCCTACTTGCAAGAAAGTCTTACGTTGGACGGTGGAAAACGAGTTTCGCCCATTTTGTTCCGAAAGATGCCGGCTGATTGACTTCGGCGCATGGGCAGACGAAAAACATGCAATCCCAGGCGAACGGAACTTTGACGACTTCGATTCCAGCGACTCGAACGACTAATACCGATCAGGAACGATATTCAGCATTAATGCGAACGTATTCGTACGAGAGATCCGACGTCCATATCGTTTCTTGAGAGCTTCCTCGACCGAGATCAATCGTTATGTCGTATTCGTCTTTGGCCATAACTTCCGCCCCATCCTCTTCGCGATAACTGTCTGAAACCATACCTCCTATCGCCACGCGAACATCATTTAAATTGAGCGAAACCCCGTATGGATCCAAATCCCTGATACCTGCTCGACCGATGGCCATGCAAAAACGTCCCCAATTGGGATCGCCGGCAAACAAGGCTGTTTTGACAAGCGGAGAGTGTGCAACCGTGTATGCAACCCGCATGCATTCCGAAGAATCACGGCCTCCATGCACATGGATGGTGATAAAGCGCGTCGCCCCTTCAGCATCCCGTATTGTCCGGATCGCCAATTCCCTAACGATCGGAGTTAGGCCATGGAACAACTCAAAATACTCGCTCGACGAATTGTCATGTATCGTGTCGTGATCTCCTGCTCCTGACGCCACTACCACAAAGGAGTCGTTGGTCGAAGTATCCCCATCGACCGTTAAACGATTAAAGCTTAGTTCTGCGAGATCGAGAGTTAATCTTCGAGCAATTTCTGGAGTTATCGACGCGTTCGTGCCGACGAACGCCAACAACGTCGCCATATCGGGTCGAATCATCCCTGAACCTTTGACGATTCCGGTGCCAATAGCTTCACGACCACCCAATTTAAAGCGATTTGAAAGTCCCTTCGGAGAAGTGTCAGTCGTCATAATCGCTGCCGCTGCCTGGGCCCAATGGTTGGGGCTAAGCGCTTGGTGAGCCCGGTCGATAGCAGCAAGAATATTTTCCATCGGAAGAAATTCGCCGATAACTCCCGTCGAGAATGGTAATACCTCTGAAACCTCACACTCGAGAAGCGAAGCCAAGTGTGAGCACGTTTGAATAGCATCGTTGACTCCGCGCTCTCCGGTCGCAGCATTGGCATTCCCGCTATTCACGATGAAACCGCGGGCGGGACCTGGACAAGCTGACGCGATTTCGACGGGCGCCGCCCTGTAATTGTTGCGTGTGTACACACCACCAACGGTTGCTCCAGGATCGAAAGCAAACACTGCGATGTCGTCACGACCGTTATCGCGAATTCTGGCATCCGCTGTGCCTATCGTAATTCCCGGAACCTCTTCAAGTACGCCCATAACAGGCAAATTGACAGACACTTAAATCAACCTCGCGAAGCTATGCTGCTCGCCCGTGACACTGTTTATATTTTTTACCTGAACCACAGGGGCACTTTTCATTACGTCCGACCTTACGATCCTCTCGGACAAATGTTTGTGGCTTGCCTACCGCCGTGGGAGCCATTACGTCATCACCCGAAACACCCATTTGATCGATATTCGCTTTGGCGGCTTCGGAGCCCTGAAATTGCATACGCTCACTATTCTCGAGTCGACGCTTCCTCTCCACCTCGCCAAGATCCTCGCCACGGTCCAATTCGACGCGAGATAGAATCCGAATCACATCCCGCTTAATGCCGTAAAGCATCTCCTGAAAAAGTTCGAACGACTCTCGTTTGTATTCTTGCTTCGGCTGCTTTTGAGCGTATGCCCGCAAATGTATTCCTTGGCGAAGATGGTCCATCGTCCCTAAATGCTCTTTCCACTTTTGGTCAAGAACGTTGAGCATGATTTCCTTCTCGACACGATTCATATCTATGCCTTCCGAGTTCCATGAGAGAACTTTCTCTTCGTATTCCTCCTGAACTTGTTCGGTAATTCTTCGCCGTAAATCGTCTTCAGTGACCTCGTCTTCGTTCGAAACTAATTGTCCCAGCAACTGAGCGGAGTTGAACTCCGATACCAAGGTCTTTTCTAGCTCCGGTATGTCCCACTGTTCCACGATACTTTCTGGCGGAATGTGGTCAGAGATCGTTTCGTCCACAATTTCTGTACGAATGTCCGTTAGCATTTCGCGAATATCGACAGCCTCCATTAACTCATTTCGTTGTTGGTAGATCACAGTCCGTTGATCATTCGCAACGTCGTCATACTCAAGAAGATTCTTGCGAATATCAAAATTTCGCCCTTCAACTTTACGTTGAGCACGTTCAATGGAGCGATCAAATATCGCTCCCTCCACCGCCTCGCCCTTTTCGGTATAAGCACGATCTAGCATTCCGCGAGCCCGATCAGCTCCAAAAATTCGAAGCAAGTTGTCTTCCCAAGAAATAAAGAAACGCGAGGATCCAGGATCACCTTGCCTCCCTGCACGGCCACGCAACTGATTGTCGATCCTGCGGGATTCGTGCCTCTCTGTCCCAACAATATGTAGCCCTCCTGCGGCGACCACTTGGTCATGAGTTTCCTGCCAAGAAGCTTTGATATTAGCGACTGTTGACGGGTCAGGTTCTTGGCCAAGTTTCTCCACCTCGGTTTGCCAATTACCTCCTAGCACTATATCGGTGCCTCGTCCCGCCATGTTCGTAGCGATAGTCACTGCACCTGGCCGACCCGCCTGAGCAATAATTTCTGCTTCACTTTCGTGCTGTTTGGCATTGAGCACATTGTGAGAGATCTTGGCTCGGTTTAGCTCACTGGCAATCCTCTCAGACGATTCGATCGACGCTGTTCCGACTAGAACGGGTTGATCTGCGTCGACGCTTTTTCGTATTTCGTCTACGATTGCTTCGAATTTCTCCTCGACCGTTAGATATATGAGGTCCGTCCGGTCCTCACGGATCATGCGAACGTTCGTTGGGATCACTACAACATCTAGGCCATATATCTGTTTGAACTCGAATGCTTCCGTATCCGCGGTCCCCGTCATACCTGACAGCTTTCCATAAAGCCTGAAGTAATTTTGGAAGGTCGTTGAAGCGACTGTTTGGGTTTCGTTTTGTATCGAGACCCCCTCCTTCGCTTCCACTGCCTGATGGATACCATCGGACCAACGACGCCCGGGTTGAGCGCGGCCTGTGTGTTCGTCGACGATAACGATTTCGTCGTTACGAACCATGTAGTCGACGTCACGCTTGAACAGAAAATGTGCTTTCAGGGCGGCTTGAACGTGATGTAACAGACCCAGATTGGAGGCCGCATACAAACTATCACTCTCCCCCAGCATCCCGTTGCGTTTTAACTCGTCCTCAACCGCAAGGTGCCCTCGTTCTGTCAATTCCACCTGACGATTTTTTTCGTCGACAAAGAAATCACCAGTGTCTTCTATTTCCTCGCCACCCATAATCGCAGGCAACGCGACCTCGACCTGCTCCTGTTGTACCAATTTAGGGGCGAGTTTGTTGATCTTCCGATAGAGATCGGTGCTCTCTTCGGCCGGCCCCGAAATGATTAGAGGCGTCCGTGCTTCGTCAATTAGGATCGAGTCAACCTCGTCGACAATCGCGAAGCTGAGCTGTCGCTGCAATCGGTCTTCTTTCCTAAAAGCCATGTTGTCGCGAAGGTAATCGAATCCAAATTCGTTATTGGTCCCATAGGTAATATCAGCAGCGTACGCCGCGCGCTTCGTTTCCATATCTTGACCGGACTGCACCACGCCGACAGTCATGTCGAGCGCTGCGTATATCGGACCCATCCAATCTGCGTCTCGGCGCGCGAGATAGTCATTGACGGTAACGATGTGAACGCCGTTTCCAGTAAGTGCATTCAAATACGCTGCCAACGTTGCTACGAGCGTTTTCCCTTCGCCGGTACGCATTTCGGCAATCCCGCCCTCGTGCAGCGTTATCCCACCAATAAGTTGAACGTCATAGTGGCGTGTCCCACTCACTCTTTCTGCAACTTCACGGACACATGCAAATGCTTCAGGCAAGAGGGCGTCCAGCGACTCACCGTTCTGGTGTCGTTCCCGAAATTCGGCAGTTCGGCACTTTAAGTCTTGAATCGACGATCCGAGCAAATCAGCGCCTAGACCGTTGATCCGAGCAACCATTTTCTCCATTCGCTTGAGTTCGCGGCTATTGCGAGTTCCAAACAAATTACGGATTGACTGGCCAAACATAATCTTAAGGGGATTGGGAAAACGCTATTTTAACTCGAATCAACGCCGCAACATGGGAACGTTCATAGCGTATCCACGGTCCGAACGGTATCGTCACTTATATCAAGCGTTAGTATTCGACCAAATGTACATCCTAGATCTATTATGTCTAGATCAAGTAAAGCAAGAAAACATTAACCACTCTTGAATCTAGACGCCGTGCCTGAAAACAAAATAAAAACTCTGTTACGCCGAAGGCCTCATTCTGATAGCTCAAAATCACCCCTCCACCGACTTGTAAACCGAGCTCTAGACCAAGAACACAAAACAAAAATCTTACGATCTATCCTGCCTGCAGACATGGCCCTCCAATTCGAGGTTTCGAATGTTCGTGGCAACAGATTGACAATTCTCGCGAAAAACGCTTCCTGGGCAACCCGGCTCCGATTCGACACACCGAGGCTGCTCAATCAACTTTGTGAGCTCCAGGAATTTTCTCAAATCAAAGAGATAAAAATTCGTTCTGTGTCATCACTCGAGCCCCCTGCGACTCAAAGTAACCTCTCGGAGAACATGTCGACACCAGCGAAAGAGCCACTTGAAGAGCTCGCCGATCGAACCGAACAAGGCGAATTAAAAAGTGCATTACGAAAACTCGCTCAGCACGGGCGGGCGAATTTATCTGGGCATGATCCAAAATCGTAACCCCGCTTGAACAGGATGCCGGACAACGTTTCGCTGGAATCAAATAAAATGGTTTACGAGAAAGGACGTCAGGAAGTCACGTACGCAGGTTTGCCAAATGAAATCGGGTTATCAGATTCATTGCTGTACGTTACGACTTCGTATGCGTCACGATCCGCAAGCAAGCGTCGAACTAAAGCATTATT
>Ga0066380_10000092_pt1 | contig 11604 bp, 10 predicted proteins | sample Knorr_S23_td_O2m_FD_70948 | JGI IMG/M metagenome (GOLD analysis project Ga0066380, IMG submission 70948) | Marine microbial communities from Southern Atlantic Ocean transect - Knorr_S23_td_O2min_ad_571m_LV | ecosystem: Environmental > Aquatic > Marine > Oceanic | place: Southern Atlantic ocean...
CCCAGTAAAGGCTCAAATACCGTATTTTGCATTATGCTCACATCCAGACTTTCTGTGGGATTGTATTCATCGATTTGGGCTCTAAGCTTGTTGTTTACAGTTAGTTGGTACCAGCAGTTATTCAAATAAAGGCCAAAACATCTCGGTATGCTAGGTTTCGCCATAGTTGCACTTTCTACTTTAAAAACATCAAAGTACTTACCTATGTCATTTAAAAGTCTGGTGGGAAGTATATTGCTTTCAATTTTAACTACACGGTTGTAATCCAGAATCTGGACCTGCTTGTCTGGAAATAACACCACTAGGAAAAAATTATAAGATTCTTCGCCGGTGTGATTTGGATTACGGCCTTGGCTTAATCTTTTAATTCGCTGTGCTGCGGCAGATCGGTGATGACCATCTGCTACATATAAATGATTAACTTCATCAAATGCCGTATCTATCTTTGCCACCATGTTCCTGTCTTTAACAACCCAAAACACATGGCGAGTATTGAAATCAGCCTCGAAGTCATATTCGGACTCCGTTTCCATAGTTTGCTCTATAAGCTCATTAACTGCATCAACAGATTTGTAAGTCAGAAATACCGGGCCAACCTGCGCACTTAAGCTTTCCATGTGCCTCACTCGATCATCTTCTTTGTCTGGTCTTGTAAATTCATGCTTCTTAATCAAATTTTTCTCATACGCGTCGACAGACGCTACCGCCACCAGACCAACCTGTTCATGGGTTCCCATTATCTGTTTGTAAACGTAGTAATTGGCTTCCTCATCCAGCTGAAGGACCCCTTGTTCAATAAACTGGTCAAGATTTTCCCGGCCTTTTTGGTAAACCCTCCTGTCATAGGCTGCGGTTTTGCTATCTAAATCTATTTCGGGTTTGTTGATATGCAAAAAACTATAAGGATTGTCCTTCGCAATTTCGGTCGCTTCTTTACGGTTAAGTACATCGTAGGGATGGGAAGCCACTTGACTCGCCAGGGCACGGGTGGGCCTTAGCCCGCAAAAAGGTTTAATGAGTTTCATTTAGTCATTCACAGTTTCGGATTCACCGATTTGAATCTCGGCGCTTCGAAAGTTCAGATGGCTCATTATTCTGAATAAATACGTTCTAGTCTAGCTATGAGAGCGTTTCTGCCAGTTAAGACAGTGCTAATAACTAGTCAACAGTCCGCTGCCTAATCGATTTCTTACCGCTATACAGATCTCTGAGTCTTTAAATCCACGCGCTTGTAAAAACCGAACCAATCGTCTGTAGTCCCTAGAGTCAAAGTTTATTGCTCCGAGTTGGCTAATCCTTTTTTCCACCAAGTTATTAGCTATTTCATGCCAGTCATCATCAACGAATAAATAAGAATCGATAATAGAATCTTTGATATGTTTCGCATTTAGGTTGGCTCGTATATTTAAATAGCCAAACCCGCGCTTCTTTTTCCAGTAAACATAGGATTCAGTAAATCGCGCATCAGACTGCAGATTTTCGCTACATAGTATATTTATGACATTTTCGATAATCGAACTGTCAGCTTCGGGAAATTTAGATTCTAATTTGTGCTTTAACTCAAAGAAAGAATGTTCTCGACGGGCCAAGAAATCCATAGCGGCCCGTCGGAGAACGGGGACATCTTCAGTATAAAAAGTGATTATGGTAATACTTTGTTGATACCAATCAATTAGGAAACGTTTTTACTTTTCGCATCTGCTAACAACACCACATCTTTACTCGCAGCGATTGCGTCCTTCTCCGCGTTCTTTTTATCGGTATGCTCTCCGAGCAAATCTTTCCTTATAGCACTTTCGATCTCATCAGCGATTTTTAAGTTCTCTTCAAGATAAACGGCTACGTTCTTCTTGCCTTGGCCTATCTTTTCATTCTTATAGGAATACCAAGCACCAGATTTTTCAATCAGGTTCTGCTTCACAGCTAGATCAATGACCTCGCCCATATGGTAAATACCTGTGCCATACATGATCTGAAACTCGGTTTGCCTAAATGGAGGAGCAACTTTGTTTTTTACTACCTTTACACGGGTCTCGTTACCCACGACCTCGTCGCCTTCCTTGACAGAACCGATACGCCGAATATCAAGACGAATAGAAGAATAAAACTTCAGTGCGTTTCCCCCAGTAGTGGTTTCAGGAGAACCAAACATTACACCGATTTTCATACGAATCTGGTTGATAAAGATGACTAACGTGTTGGAGTTTTTAATGTTTGCGGTCATTTTACGTAGTGCTTGAGACATCAGTCGAGCCTGCAAGCCCATGTGGCTATCACCCATATCGCCTTCGATTTCTGCTCTAGGGGTCAAAGCTGCTACCGAGTCTATGACTACTACGTCAAGAGCACCGGAACGAACTACCATGTCACATATTTCTAATGCCTGTTCCCCGGTATCTGGTTGACTAACCAATAAATTATCTACATCCACACCGAGCTTCTGAGCATAGATCGGATCTAACGCATGCTCTGCATCTATAAAAGCACAACTGCCGCCAGCTTTCTGAGCTTCCGCAATGACTTGTAAGGTTAATGTTGTCTTACCGGACGATTCCGGCCCATAGATTTCGACGATTCGACCTCGGGGTAACCCGCCAATACCCAGCGCCACATCTAAACCCAGTGAACCAGTAGAGATTGCGGGAATAGGCTCACGCTCAGTATCTCCGAGTCGCATCATGGAACCTTTGCCAAATTGTCTTTCGATTTGCGACAACGCTGCCGCCAGAGCTTTCTCTTTACTACTGTTATCTTCGATCATAGTTGTATCCTTGGATTACCTTAACAACTGATGCTGGTTCCATGAGTAATGCAGTCGTTTCATTTTAATACTCGGTGATCCGAGCCTTATTAGTAGTCTGTTCCCTGCTACCAGCCACCGTTTGGGCAGGCCCTAAAAAGATTCTGCCACATTTGGTCGGCTAAATTAGATATTGGACTTTGCTTACACTGATCTTCGACTTTAACTTAGTTTTCACTTCCATCAGCGGGCCTTAAAGCACAAAGGATAATACCTAACCCAGCCATATCCGTTTACAAAATTTACTAATTTGCTGTATATATAAACAGTGCTTATTAAATCAAAAAAATACTGTATATACAAACAGTATATTGGCAAAAATTCAATATCCTTTAATTTTTTGTTCGTTCCCTTGAATTTCCTGACCCCCGCTAGTCAGTCTACTAAAGTTAATGTACCTTCAAGCGCGGCTATCACCGCAGCAAGCCGCACCGCCTCGCGCTCACCGTTAAAGCAAAAACATCTAGACAAGGTCTTGCCTTCCCACTGCCAAGCGATCCATACCGTACCTACAGGTTTTCCAGCGCTATCGCCATCGGGACCGGCAATCCCACTAACAGCTACCGCAACATTGGCGCGACTATTCTTAATGGCTCCACTTGCCATGGCTAGCACCACTTCTTCGCTCACTGCACCCGGACCATCATATTCGAAATAGCTAGAAGGTACTTCCAGCAAGTGCTGCTTGGCATTGTTGGAATAAGTCACGAATCCCGTGTCGAACCAGTTCGAACTACCCGCTAGAGCTGTCAGAGATTCAGCTACCCATCCCCCAGTGCAAGATTCGGCAGTGGCCATAATGAGTTTTTTAGCAAGCAACCTATTGGAGAGCCGCTTCACAAGATCTGGGATGCAAGAAACAGAGTATTTAGTCATGAACCTATCTTATCGAGAAGCTCAACCGAAGCAAATAGGGACTGTAAGTTACTCTGATCCTTTTGGACTTTCACGATGTTTGATAAGCAACAAACCCAGATCAAGATCCTATCAAATCATGCATTCGATCCGATTAAAAACCTCAAAATCAGAAAGGGAAATTAGATTCACAAATCAAATAACTCTGTTTTCATTGAATCGTGTAGAATCACCGATTCGTACTAACAATAATCAAGTTACACAATATTGACCGACGAGCAATCACACACCCCAATGATGCAACAGTACTTGCGCATCAAGGCTCAGCATCAAGACAACTTATTATTCTATCGCATGGGAGATTTCTATGAGCTCTTCTATGACGACGCTAAAGCTGCAGCGGACATGCTCGACATCACCCTCACAGCCCGCGGAAAATCTGCTGGTCAGCCGATTCCTATGTGTGGAATACCTTTCCATGCCATCGACCGCTACCTAGGGAAGTTGGTAGACGCCGGTGTCTCCGTAGCAATATGCGAACAGATCGGTGACCCTAATAGTACAAAGGGCCCTGTGGAGCGACAAGTTGTGCGGATTATCACACCTGGCACTGTCAGCGATGAGGCATTGTTGGACGAGAATAAAGACAGCTGTTTAATGGCTGCGTATGTAGACCAACAATCAGTTACCTATGGGCTTGCCCTGATGGACATTAATAGCGGGCGTTTCGTGCTCAGCGAAGTGAATGGGGAAGACACATTTCTAAATGAAATCGAGCGCATCAAACCAGCGGAGATTTTATTAAGTGAAGAATCAAATCATGCCTATGCGTCATTGAATCACCCCGCCAAGCGCAAGCGTCCTGTATGGGAGTTCGAACTAGATAACGCTGTTCGATTACTCGCCCAACATTTCAACACCCGCGATCTGGCTGCATTCGATTGTCAGGAGATGCACATTGCAATACAGGCAGCTGGTTGCCTGCTGCAATACGCCAAGGAGACACAAAAGCGCGAGTTGCCCCATATCCAAGGCATTCGAGTTGAAAAATTAAAAGATAGTGTAGTACTTGATGCTGCGAGCAGACGTAATCTGGAATTAGATACCAAACTCTCAGGTGGTCATGACAACACCCTGGTCGCGATCATGGATAACACTTCCACCACCATGGGAAGTCGATTGCTGACTCGCTGGATAAATCGACCGTTACGACATCGTCAAAAACTGCAATCACGGCAAGACGTAGTGGCGGCTCTGATCGAAGACTATCGTTTCGAGAAAGCAGGGCAACATCTACGGAAAATCAGCGATCTGGAGCGCATCCTAGCTCGTTTGGGCATGCGTTCCGCTCGTCCCAGAGACCTTACCAGATTCCGAGAAAGCTTACTTGCCCTTCCTGCATTACAGAAATTACTCGAAGAAATAGACTCTAAAGCAGTGCACCAGTTAGCTCCACGCATTGCGCTGTTTCCAGAACAAACTTCCTTACTCGAACGAGCTATAACTGAGAATCCACCAGTGGTAATCCGAGAAGGCGGCGTGATCGCGACGGGTTACGATATTGAACTGGACAAGCTAAGAGATCTTAGCAGCAATGCCGGCCAGTATTTGGTAGACCTTGAGGTAAGAGAAAAAGAGCGAACCGGTCTGAGCACACTAAAAGTTGGCTTCAATCGAGTACACGGTTACTACATTGAAGTGAGTAAAGGCCAGTCTAAGAATGAACTTCCTGCGGAGTATGTTCGTCGCCAGACGCTTAAAAATGCGGAACGATACATTACACCAGAATTGAAAGAATTCGAGGACAAGGCACTGAGTTCTAAAAGCAAAGCACTAGCCCGCGAGAAAGACCTTTACGATGCGCTGCTGGATAAATTGGCTGAAGAACTCGGTAGGCTCATTATTAGTGCAGAAGCCATCGCCGAACTAGATGTTCTAAACAACTTTGCGGAACGCGCTGCTAACCTAGATTACACTCGCCCAACTTTGGTAGATGAGCCAGGTATTATCATCGAGAACGGCCGACATCCCGTTGTGGAACAGGCCATAGAAGACACCTTTGTGGCTAATGATCTCTGCCTTAACGAGCAACAGAAAATGCTGATCATAACCGGCCCAAACATGGGTGGTAAATCTACCTATATGCGCCAGACAGCGCTGATTGTAATACTGGCATTGTGCGGCAGCTGGGTACCAGCCAGTATGGCTTGCATCGGGCCTATTGACCGAATTTTTACTCGCATCGGATCTTCCGATGATTTAGCCGGAGGTCGATCTACCTTCATGGTAGAGATGACCGAAACCGCCAATATCTTGCATAACGCTACTCCCCTTAGTCTCGTATTAATGGACGAGGTTGGCCGTGGGACCAGTACTTTCGACGGCCTTTCTTTGGCTTGGGCAGCTGCACTATATATAGCTGAGAAACTGCAAGCATATACCCTATTCGCCACCCATTATTTTGAACTTACCAGCCTACCGGCAAGTTATGAAAATATCGTCAATGTCCATATGGACGCCATAGAGCATGACGATGGAATTGTCTTTCTCCATGCCTTGAAGTCAGGCCCTGCGAATCAAAGTTACGGGCTCCAAGTAGCGAAGCTGGCTGGTATCCCCCTGTCTGTTATAACCCAGGCAAAAAACAAACTAACTCAGTTGGAAAATGAATCACTGACTGACGGTATTCAGCAAGAACAAAAGTCCCAATCCGGACAAACCAACCAGCGGGCTCAAGGAGATCTTTTTGTTTTAAAGGCGGCTCCAGCTATCGAGTACCTCAAACGTCTGAATCCTGATGAGATCACCGCTAAAGAAGCTTTATCGATACTCTATGAGCTTAAGAACAAAACCGCCGAGTGAATGAGAAAATACCGAAAAAACCTGCTAGAATGCGTGCCGCATAACACGTGGGACAGGTAAGACTGGTAGAACGCTATTGCTACAAGGTATAAACAAAAAGGATTGAGGAGAGATGACGTTTGTAGTTGGCGATGGTTGCATCCGCTGTAAACATACTGATTGTGTCGAAGTCTGCCCGGTAGACTGTTTCTATGAGGGCCCAAATTTCCTCGTAATTCATCCCGATGAATGTATTGACTGCGCTCTGTGTGAACCTGAATGCCCGGTAGACGCCATTTACGCCGAAGACGAATTACCCGAAGATCAACAGGGATTTCTGCAACTCAATGCTGAATTAGCAGAACAATGGCCCAACATCACTGAGAAAAAAGAGCCGTTGCCAGACGCTGAAGAATGGGCCGATAAATTGAATAAGCGGGAATACCTAGAAAGATAAACTAATCGCTGGTTTATATGAATTTAACTAGCGGTGAGGCAGCAGGCCGGTGGGATCCACCGATTTCCCGTCAAACCGAATTTCGAAATGCAACATCGATATGCCGTTTGAACTGTTGCCAACCTCGGCAATCTTGTCTCCCTCCTTCACATGGATACCTTCGCCGACCAACATCCTACTGTTATGCGCATAAGCACTAAGATAACGGTCATTATGACGGATGATAATCAGGTTACCACTACCCTGTACTCCACGTCCGGAATATACCACATCGCCACTGCTGGCCGCGAAAACCGGGTCGCCTAGCTTGCCTCCAATATCGATTCCTTTGTTCATATCGGCTTCGAAGCCCCGTATTACTTTTCCCCCATGAGGCCATCGCCAGTTCGGCTTCTTGCTATTGCTACCAATAGCCCGTCGTATTAAATCACCAGCACGCGAAATACTGCCCTGCGCGCGAGCTACTGAGTTATTAATGCTCGGCTCACCAATGTTGGTGTTGGTGCTGGTTATCGAACTACTGCGGGCTATCTGGGGAGTATTGAGATCGATTTCTTGCCCAACAAAAATTGTATACGGCGAATTTAAATTGTTAGATGTCGCCAGACTGCGAAAATCTAAATCGTGCTGAAATGCAATAGAAAACAGCGTATCACCAGCCCGCACACGATAGATTTGTGAAGCCAAAATGCCTGCTTGGGATGAATCTACGACAGCAACTGAATCTCTAGGAGTGTTATTACCTCTATCCGGCGCCGAATCGTCTATGATTATCGGAGCCCTTACCAACTGGCGTTCACCCTGTTCCGAGACAGGTGCCTGGTAACCGCCGCATGCAGCAATGATGATGGACAAGATCACCAAGCTAACCCGGTTACACAGATTTTTAGTGATCGACAATACTAATTTCACAAGTCTTTCCTAAATTCAAAACTATTACTTCCGGAGGGCATGGTAATAGGATGCCCTGCGGAGCAGAAATACAACGGTAACACCCGCCATAAAACTCAATGCAGCGAAAGCAAGCATGGGTTCATTTCCAGTGATCTCTAGATAGTTTAACGGCAAGACATTCGTAGTTTGTAATGGATGTTCCCTACCTTCTCTGCCTACGTAGGAGCTAAGTACCCTTTGCCAAGGCCACAGAATAAATATCGATCCTAAAAGGATGCCAGAGATGAACCCATAGGTAAGCTGGTAATAATAACGAAGCACCCAGGCCAGTAATCTTGAAAAAGCTAACAGCCCTATAATACAGCCAACGGCAAAGTCTAGGATGATCAACAGCTGCATCCCCACCAACGCAGTGAGCATGTGTTGATAGACACCCAACAACAGTAGAATGAATGCACCGGAAAGTCCCGGCAATATCATTGCACATATGGCAACCATGCCACTAAAGAAGACATACGCAAAAGTTACATCGACAGTGCGGGGACCTAGGTTACTGAGGAGAAACGCCAACAAAAAACCAACAACGAGCGAAACAATATTATTCCAATCTAAAAAATAATATTCACCTTTCAACAGATACACGGAAGCCATTACCAAACCAATGAAAAAGGCCATTAATGCCTCAAAATAATTATCCAGCAGGAACAGCACAGTACTGGCTGAGGAAAGCAAACCAGTCAGAATACCCAGCCCAAGTAGTAGCAGAAAAGCGCCGTCTACGCGCTGCCAAAAAGCAAATAGATGTCCTCCAAGGAGTAACTTGCAAGCAGTCCAGTCTATCGCTCTGATGGCAAAAATAAGTCGACTATAAATATTAGTAATTACCGCAACTGTTCCCCCCGATATACCGGGCACGGAATCACCGAGTCCCATTGCTACGCCCTTTAGGAAGAATAATGCACCGGACGACGTACTAAACTCTGACGTCACCTTATGCCGAGTTTGATCTCCTTGCGTATCTGACACCATGAATAGAATACCTTAGCTATTGGTGCAATTGCCCCTTTAGTAGTGGCACAAACCGTACCAGATCCAGCACACCTTCGTTAAACTCATTACCTTGTTTGGTTATAAGTTTTAGCTCTTGACGGCCCTCCCCACCCACAGGGATAATTAGCCGCCCTCCTTCAGCTAACTGATCCAGTAATTCATGAGGCACAGTCTGCGGAGCCGCAGTCGCGAGAATGGCATCGAAGGGTCCTTTTTCCTCCCAGCCCAAACTTCCATCATCATGTTTGTAATCAATATTGCGTAGACCCAAGAGTTTCAGGTTCTTCTTGGCACGATTTAATAGTGGCTTGATTCTCTCTATCGTGTACACCTTTTTAGCTAGAGAAGCCAATATAGCTGTCTGATACCCACTACCAGTACCTATCTCAAGAGCCTTATTCAGTTTTCCGCTCGCAACACAGGCTTCGGTCATGCGTGCCACAATATACGGCTGGGAAATCGTCTGATTGTGCCCAATAGGCAGCGCCACATCCTCATAAGCACGATGGGCTAAAGCTTCATCAAGGAATATATGCCGCGGAGTGGAGCGCATGACGTCGAGCACCTCCATACTCTTAATGCCCTGGTCTAATAATCGCCCTAATAATCGTTCACGAGTCCGCTGCGAAGTCATGCCAATGCCATTCAGATTATATTTACTATTCAATATTCCACACCGCCATTACTGAATTAATTTGTAGTGCACAACTCACGCAACAAACTGGTTGCATAGGCTCCTCGAGGAAGCGTGAACTGTAGTTTAAGCTCTTGCGGTACCGACCAATGCCATTGGAGATGAGTTGGAACAAAACGTAATGGTCGGCGAGCAGCTTTTAAGCCAAAAACAGTTAGTCCGTCTATTAACGTTTGGAATTTTGCCAGAACTTCGTCTTCGATGCGTGCCGTCATGGCACTGCTTATATATTTCTCCTCGGGAGCGTGTTCGCCAGCTAAAGGCCCTGAAATGTGGATATCGAAGCCATCCAGTCGCTGCTGTAATTTCTCGTCCCAGCCTCCTTCCTCTAATATAAAATATCGACTGGTCCCTCCTAGGTTCAAAACGTCCCCTAGCACAAACTGATTCCAGTTAGCCTGATGGATACGCTCTGATAGTACCTGGTTAAACAAATAGGCACGCGCTGCAGAGAACAACATACTGCGCCTCCTGCGGGCTTTTACATTGATTCTTCTATTCCCATCCAAATCCATTTCTGCCCGAAATAAGCTCATTACCTGAGCAAGGTTGCTCATATCGTTCCCGAAGCGCTGCGGTCCAAAATAGTTAGGCACTCCCGAAGTTTCAATCGAGCGCAGTCTTTCCTCAAAGATCGATTTATGACCTTGACACTGGCGTAATAAGACCTCGAAACGATTGCTTCTATGGCTACCAACCTTCAGTTTACGACTATTGCGCTGAGTATCCAGAATTTGTAGAAAACCACATTCGATTTCTTTCAGTCTTTGCTCGTTTATCCGAGTAAGTGGCACACTGAACCATTGGGTGCACTCCCCTCGCTTATCTTTCATACCGCTGTACCCAACGTTGCTAAGGCTAGACCTGCATATTGATGCTAAGCGCCTAGCGACATCAGCCGTAGATAGATCTGTTTTCCGAATACGCAGGTAGAGATGCTCCCCATCGCCGCTGAGCGGAAAGCCCAGTTCCTCGTTCACCCTGAAATCCACAAACTGTTGTTTGATCAATGCACTTATATCGGGTGCGCGACTAACATAGTTAAGTTCACTTAACGAAATAAAATCCTGTTCTTCTCTTATAGAGCTGTCCATTGAATCAAGCATTGGTATGCATCAAAACTACAGCGTGACAGGCCATCCCTTCTTTACGGCCAATATAACCAAGCTGTTCGGTAGTAGAGGCCTTTAGGTTTACCCGGTCAGAATCCATCTGGAGCAGACTACTCAGACTATCACGCAACTCATAGCGATAAGGACTCAGTTTGGGCACCTGAGCAATGACAGTGACATCGACATTTACCAGCCGAAACTGATTTTTATCCGCCAATTGCAATACCCGTTCCAATAGCTCAGCACTGTCGATACCTGCCAGTGCCGCATTGTTACAAGGAAAGTGCTCGCCAATATCACCGATCGCCATGGCTCCAAGCATGGCATCACAGACAGCATGCAGAACAAGGTCACCATCGGAATGGGCTTCTAAACTAAGCTCTTCGGGTATTAAACGGCCCGCTAGCTTAAGAGGCTTGCTGATATCGAAATTCTCGGTGAATCGATGTACATCGAAACCGTGCCCTATTCGCATGCTGTCGGCCTTCATAGAATGTTTTCCGTCCTAGCCCGTTCAGATTGGTTTATCTAGTGTGCAATTTTCTAATTCCTAACTTTTTAAGTTAAGAATCATGCCCGCCAGCACTAAGTCCGATTCATGGGTAATCTTGATATTGAGTTTGCTGCCTTCAACCATCCGCGGTCGATATCCCATAAACTCCATCGCCGCCGCTTCGTCTGTTATCGTTAGTCCTTGGGCCTCGACTCTCTCCATAGCCTCTTTAAGCAATCCATAACGAAACATCTGAGGAGTCAAAGCATTCCAGTAATTATTGCGATCGATAGTTGTTTGGACTTCTTGCTCTCCAGTTACCTGCTTTAACGTATTATCTAAGGTATAGCCAAGTAGTCCACCTACGTTATGGGTTCGTAAGGCAATGATCAATTTTTCAATGTCAGA
>Ga0066380_10000107_pt1 | contig 11074 bp, 7 predicted proteins | sample Knorr_S23_td_O2m_FD_70948 | JGI IMG/M metagenome (GOLD analysis project Ga0066380, IMG submission 70948) | Marine microbial communities from Southern Atlantic Ocean transect - Knorr_S23_td_O2min_ad_571m_LV | ecosystem: Environmental > Aquatic > Marine > Oceanic | place: Southern Atlantic ocean...
CCGCTAAGTAACTCTTGGATCCGATGGTCGGACAAAGCTGCTTCCTGTAACGCTGTCTCAGTTGCATCGCTCGCAACAACTATTCGGCTCCGGACCTTGCCGTTGACCTGGACCGGCAGCTCAATTGACTCGTCGGTAAGGAACGCCGCGTCGGCCTCAGGGAATCGGGCGTGAACTATCGACCCGCTGTTCCCTAGTCGTTTCCACAACTCTTCAGCTATGTGGGGAACGAGCGGACCCAGCATCAACACCAGGTTCTGAGCAACTTCTCGAGACACGGGCGCAGCGCTTCGACTTAGCTCATTGTTGAGCTCGGTTATGCGAGCGATAGCCGAATTAAAACGAAGGTCTTCCATCGCTTCCCCAACTGCCGCGATGGTGCGATGTAGCAGTCTTTGAAGCGCATCGGGAGGAGCGCTATCAACGACTGTTACCTCTCCAGTATGTTCATCAACCAAATTCCGCCAAACCCGCTGAAGAAGACGATGCGAGCCAATTACTGACTTCGTTTCCCATGGGCGATCTTGGTCCAGAGGTCCCATAAACATCTCGTACAGCCGGAGAGTGTCAGCTCCATACGCCGAGTACATCTCGTCGGGTGTTACAGAATTCTTAAGGGACTTACCCATCTTGCCGAAACTTCTGGTGACCGGCGAACCTTCGTAGAAATAACCACCGTCCTGTTCAACGACTTGTTCGGCGTCCACATAGATGCCTCTCTCGTCTTGGTACGCGGCCGCTTGGATATAGCCCTGGTTATACAGCCGCTGAAAAGGTTCAGGGCCCGATACATGACCCAAGTCATAGAGGACTTTGTGCCAGAAGCGCGCATACAGCAGGTGAAGTACAGCGTGCTCAACCCCTCCCACATAGAGGTCAACACCACCAATTCCCCCATCGGAATTACTCATCCAGTACCGCTCGACAGCCGGATCAACGAACTGTTCCTCATTACTCGGATCCAAATATCGCAGGTAGTACCAACAGGAGCCCGCCCACTGCGGCATCGTATTGAGCTCCCGCTGGTAGGTGACTTCGCCGTTCCCAAGATCGTAAGCCGCTGTCACCCACTCAGTGGCACGACCAAGCGGAGGTTCCGGTTCGGAATCTTCATCTAAAGCTCGTGGGGCCCAGTCGATTAACTCCGGAAGTTGCACAGGTAACTGGTTTTCTGGAACTGCCAACGCCAATCCGGTTTCGTCGTAAACAATCGGGAAGGGTTCACCCCAATAGCGTTGGCGAGAGAAAAGCCAGTCCCGCAGCTTGTACGTGACAGTTCTGGTCCCATACCCCTCGCGTTCAAGCCAATCGATGATGACTTGTTTCGCGTCGTCGATGTAGAGACCATTTAAGAAATCGCTGTTGATTGCCGGGCCATCACCGACGTAGGCCTCTCCGTCAAAATCCGCAGGCGGTTCAACCGTTCGAATGATGTCTATTCCATATTTTTTGGCGAAATCCCAATCTCGTTGGTCTTCGCCGGGCACGCTCATGACTGCGCCAGTGCCGTATCCCATCAATACATAATCAGCGATAAAGACCGGGACCTGGAGCCCGTTGACCGGCACCGAACAGTGAGCCCCTAGGTAAACCCCGGTTTTGGTTTGGTTCTCTTGCCGCTCAAGATCAGTCATCTCCGAAACTTGTTGGCGATAGTTCACAACCGCTTCGTTGGGGGTCGCCGCACCTCCAGTCCACGTCTGTGGCGTGCCTTCCGGCCACATCTCTGGCACCAGAGCATCAACGAGCGGATGTTCTGGAGCCAGCACCATCGCTGTGGTCCCAAACAAGGTGTCTGGCCGAGTGGTAAAGACTTCGATCATTGGACCGGACGAAGTAGTGAAACGAACCTGGGCCCCTTCGGAGCGACCAATCCAATTCCTTTGCATTGTCTTGATGGAATCAGTCCAATCGAGGTGGTCCAAATCTTCGAGTAAACGGTCGGCGTACGCTGTAATTCGCATCATCCATTGCTTCATGGGCCGACGGAAAACCGGATGATTACCACGCTCACTGCGGCCTTCCGCTGTGACTTCTTCGTTGGCGAGAACCGTGCCGAGGGCTGGACACCAGTTCACCGGTGCCTCCCCCAGATATGTCAGCCGCCACTCATCTAACTCTTCACGCCGCTCAACGTCACCCATCTCCAACCACGGTCGGCCACTGCGAGTGTCCCGCTCTCCGGTTGTAAGTAGTTCTTCGAGTTCAGAAATCGGGCGCGCACGGGCGGCTTCAGTGTCGTACCAGCTTTGAAAGATTTGAAGGAAAATCCACTGGGTCCAGCGGTAATAGGACACATCAGTTGTTGCAATTGACCGCGTCTTATCATGCCCTAATCCCAAGCGATCAAGCTGTCTCTGCATGTTCGCGATATTGGTCTCAGTATTTATTCGAGGGTGCTCACCGGTCTGGCGGGCATGTTCTTCTGCTGGTAATCCAAACGCGTCGAATCCCATCGTATGGAGGACATGATGGCCCGTCATTCTCTTGTACCGCGCGAACACGTCCGTGCCAATGAAGCCAAGGGGGTGACCTACATGCAGCCCTGCTCCAGACGGATAAGGAAACATGTCCATTATGAACAGCTTCGGGTGGACCTCAACGTCTTGACCTTCACGCGGGCCAAAAGGATTCAGCGCTTCATAGGTCCCGTCTTCCAACCATTGACGCTGCCATTCAACTTCTATGTGATCGGCGAAGGCAGCGTTATAGCGAAAAGCGGGTTGAAGATCCTCGCTTTCGCTGTCAGGAGTGGAAGATGACGTGTTCACCGGCCTCAAGGATGCCACGAGATGGCCTCTGTGACGCAGTAACGGCCGATGTATCCGACGCGTCGTGGGTATGACGGCGATCGGTGGAATACCCTGCTCACATGCCTGGCGACGATTCTCATCGAATTTCTGGCGACGAGAGCGATATTGGCCTGGAACATCACGATTATGCATCCTGGGAAGCGGCCGCCAACGCGGCACTCAGAGGTCAAGACCTGAGTTCTTTAACCACCCAAACATTCGATGGATTTGAAAGAGAACCGCTCTATACCCGTGAGTCACACGGGAGCAAAAATGATCCGGGGCTTCCTGGAAGCTCACCGTTCACCCGTGGTAGCCGCGCCGCGGGAAACGCGTTTGGCTGGGAAGTTCGTCAAACACACTTTGCTCTGCGCGATGGAACTAATGAGCGCATTCTCGCTGATCTAGAGAATGGTGTGACAGGCATCACCCTACGAGGAGCACCAACCGACCATCAGTTATTGGCTTCGGTTCTTGAGGGCGTCTCTCTGGACTCAGCTCCAGTTCATCTAGCACCTGGCAGTTCCTTAGAGCAGATAGAGACTCTGATTGCTCTTTGCGATATTCAGTGCGACGACGTCTCCGTATTAAACAACAACCTGGGCTTAGACCCAATCGGACTGTTGGCACGCACCGGTCGGTCGGTCTTAGAGATTGAGGAGGAGATCACGCAATGCGCGAATCTCGTGAGCCAGATCTCGAAGTCTCATCCCAACATCCAGGCGATTGCTCTCGATGGCTCCACATGGGCAGATGCTGGAGCTTCCGATGGTCAAGAACTCGGTGCCGCTCTTTCAACCGGAGTCATGTGGTTACGCGCGCTTACTGCATCTGGACTTTCGCTCGACGAGGCATCACAGCAACTCGAATTGACTCTCTCCGCGGGTCCAGATCAGTTCCTAACAACCGCAAAATTTCGGGCCGCACGAGTCTGTTGGGCCAGGATCATCAGTGCCTCAGGAGGCGATCCCGCGAACGCACCGCTGACTCTTCACGCCACTACAGCGCGTTCAATGATGACGCTCAATGACCCTTGGGTGAATATGTTGCGCACGACTACAGCATGCTTCGCTGCGGCGCTAGGCGGAGCGGACGCCGTAACCGTCGAGCCTTTCGACAGTGCCGCAGGACTCTCCGATGACACCGGCTTACGTTTGGCTCGCAACACCCAACTGATCCTGCAGGAAGAAACGAAGGTGTCATCGGTCATCGACCCAGTCGGCGGCAGCTGGTATCTCGAGGAATTAACCAACGAACTCGCTCATGCGGCGTGGAAAACCTTGCAGCAACTCGAAAAGACGGGCGGGATAGCGAGGGCTCTTACATCAGGGTCTTGGCAAGCGTCGATAGCCGAAACACGAACGGCTCGGCTGGCAGCATTGGCGGACCGTTCGACCCTAATAACAGGCGCGAACGAATTTCCTGACATAACCGAAGTCAAAATCCATCGAGAACCAATACCCCAAGAGGCGACCACATCGGTTGGCGAACACAAATGCGAACCTCTTCCCACCTTTCGATGGTCCGCTCCCTTCGAAGAGTTACGAGACGCTGCCGATTCCGCTGCTCAGCGACCAAGCATCTTTCTTGCAAACTTGGGTGCCGTTATTACCCACACCGCCAGGTCCACATTTGCCAAGAATCTCTTCGAAACGGGCGGGATCAGGGCGCTAAATAATGATGGGTTTGAAACTCCACCTCGCGCTGCAGAAGCCTTCGCCTCGAGTGGCTGCAAAGTCGCCTGTATCTGTTCATCAGATGACTTCTATAGCGAGTCAGGACTCGAAACAGCGAGCGCTTTGCGGGCCGCAGGGGCGGAACTTATTTATCTTGCGGGACCTCCCGACGCTCCGATAAGCAGCACAACTGAGATCGACGGCTTTGTCTATCGTGGATGCAATGTGCTTGATGTTCTGGCGACTGTCCATCGCGCTTTGATCGGCCCAGGTTGAACGATGAGCCAAATTCCTGACTTCACCACAATTGATCTCAACGCAACCAGCGAACCGATCTCTGATCTCAGCGTCTGGGAACGCGACCTCGCTGCCCAAACAGGCGAATCTCCCGATGCTTTGACCTGGCAAACGCCTGAAGGAATAGACATCAAGTGTCTTTACACGTCGGCAGATCTTCGATCTGACATGTCACATTTAGATAGCTTCCCTGGTTTCGCTCCGTTCTTACGCGGGCCCTACCCGACGATGTACACAAACCAGCCCTGGACCGTGCGACAGTACGCGGGATTTTCAACGGCAGAAGATTCCAACGCCTTTTACAGACGCAATCTTGCAGCCGGCCAAAAGGGTCTGTCCGTTGCCTTCGACCTCGCTACTCACCGCGGCTACGACAGCGACCATGAGCGGGTGAGCGGCGACGTAGGTATGGCGGGCGTCGCTATCGACTCGATCTACGACATGAGGACACTCTTCGAAGGCATCCCCTTAGATGAGATGAGCGTTTCAATGACGATGAACGGTGCTGTGCTGCCGATCCTCGCTCTCTATGTCGTGGCAGCCGAAGAACAAGGTGTGACCGCCGACAAGCTCGCTGGAACCATTCAAAACGACATCCTCAAAGAGTTCATGGTGCGCAACACCTACATCTATCCACCTCAGCCATCTATGCGCATTGTGGGAGACATCTTGGAGTTCACGAGCAAGAACATGCCTCGATTTAACTCCATTTCCATCTCCGGCTACCACATGCAAGAAGCCGGCGCGACAGCCGATTTGGAGTTGGCCTACACCCTTGCCGACGGTCTCGAATATCTCCGTACGGGCCAAAAGGCAGGGTTAAGCATCGATGACTTCGCCCCTCGCCTCAGCTTCTTTTGGGCCATTGGCATGAATTTTTTTATGGAGGTGGCCAAGCTGCGCGCTGCACGCATCGTCTGGGCCGACTTGGTGGCAAGTTTCTCTCCGCGAATCCCAAATCGATGTCCTTACGAACCCATACTCAGACCTCAGGTTGGAGTCTCACGGCCCAAGACGTCTACAACAATGTCGTCCGAACCTGCGTAGAAGCGATGGCCGCAACGCAAGGCCACACACAAAGTCTTCACACAAACGCATTCGATGAGGCTCTTGCGCTACCAACTGACTTCAGCGCGCGGATCGCCCGTAATACACAACTATTCCTTCAACAAGAGTCAGGAATAACCAAAGTCATTGATCCGTGGGGCGGAAGCTACTTCATTGAACGACTGACTCGCGAGCTAGCAGATCGCGCGTTAGGCCACATCGAAGAGATCGAGCAGATGGGTGGCATGGCCAAAGCCATCGAAGCAGGCGTTCCGAAGATGCGAATCGAGGAGGCGGCTGCGCGCACACAGGCGCGTATCGACTCTGGAAGACAAACAGTGGTGGGAGTTAACAAATACCGCACCCACACCGACCAAGAGGTAGACGTCCTCAGAATCGACAACGCTGAAGTCAAGGCAGCTCAAATAGCGAAGCTCGATCGGCTTCGTGCTGAAAGAAGTGACGAACAGGTAGAAGTTGCTTTGGCGGCGTTGACTAAAGCGGCGGACACGGGGGAGGGAAATCTCTTAGCCTTAGCGATAGAAGCAGGTCGAGCTAAAGCAACAGTTGGAGAAATCAGTCTCGCCCTTGAAACGGTCTACGGCCGTCACACGGCTGAAATTCGGTCAATTAGCGGGGTGTACAGCAGCGAAGTGGGAGAAGAAACCGACGCAGTGAGTTCTGTGCGTGAACTGGTCGAACAATTTTCAGAACGCGAAGGGCGACGGCCACGTATTCTCGTCGCAAAAATGGGGCAGGACGGTCACGACAGAGGCCAGAAAGTTATCGCCAGCGCGTTCGCTGACCTCGGGTTCGACGTAGACATCGGGCCACTTTTCTCAACTCCTCGGGAGGCAGCTCGGCAAGCTGTGGAGAACGATGCCCACATCGTGGGGGCTTCATCCCTAGCTGCGGGCCATCTAACGCTCATACCTGAACTTCGCGACGCTCTAGCCGCCGAGGGTCGCGACGACATCATGATCGTGGTCGGTGGAGTTATTCCACCTCAAGATTTCGAAGCGTTACTTGAGGCAGGAGCCACGGCGATCTTTCCTCCGGGAACTGTCATCGCCGAAGCAGCTGTTGAACTGCTCGAAAAACTGAACGCCTAGCCCTACCGCTTCCGGCCAATGTTCTTCACCTTCTTTTTTGCCCGATTGGCGCGGTAAACCGCGGTCGGGGCGGCCTTGACAACGCCTCGACCAAGGGATTCGTCTGCCGCGTCAAGTTTCGCCTGGAACCGCTTATGGACCCACAATTTTTCCCCACCCACCTCAATTTGGGACCAAAACTGACTTCGAACGTCAAACTTGCTAGTTCGAGGGATTCTCTTAAGTAACTCAACAGGTTTCGCTGGCCGCCAGCCCCGGGCTCGCAGCAGTAAGACATCATCTGCGGTAATGGCAATCACCCGATATCGGGCAGTGGTCAAAACCGCGACGATTGCGAAAACTACGACGGTGATGGTCACTCCCATCACCAACGAACGAGGGTCCAATACGAGAACCGCAAAGAGGATTACCAAAGCAAAAACGAGCATCGTAAATGGGTGAAGCCCACCCTGTGCTGGAAGGATCCACTTCACCGACTCACCCGCCTCAAGGAACTTTCCGACTGCGTGAGGGCGCTTTCTGGTTCTCGCGGTCATCCGTTTAGCTCTACCCATACGCTCTTACCTTTCAGTCCAACCCACCGACGTCAGCCGTTCTTCGGGGCGGTCTACGGCCTTACCTAGAAAGTTCAGCTGCAGGCTTGTTAACCGGTTGAGTCCAGTCCTGCGATGGAATGTCAGTTCCGATGACGAGTCGATGGGTCTGACTGGTGAGTTCGCGATGTAACCAGCCCGCTGGAGCAGTCAAGCGGCAACCAGGTTTGGCTTCGTAGACGGTGCCATCCTCGGTAGCTAGATTCGCTTCTCCCGAGATCAACCATATGGCCGCTTTGAACTCGTGCCAGTGCAGTTCGCTGTCCTCCTCAACTTCGGTATCAAACGCGAAGGCGTGAAGACCCATCTTTTGAGCCTCCGCTAGTGCTTCCTCTTCGGTTATGGGGTCACCTTGCGTGAATGTGAACTCCATAGCTGTCCCCCCTGTGTTCGTCTTGGAAAGATTCTGTCAGACACTGCAGTCATTGTCGTTACACGACTAAATCTCGACTCATCTCTGACGTACGGCCCGTGTTGTTGAGAGTACCGCGGAAACTTTTAAGTCCTATAAGCCGGTGTTGTAACGGCCTGTACCCTCAACAGTTGTGCCCTCCATCCCTCCTATATCTGATCTGATCGAAGGTATCCGTTCGTCTGACCGCGCATCGTTGGGGCAAGCGATCACCCTGATAGAGAGCAACCACCCCAGCCATCGCTCCAGGGCTCATGATTTGCTTTCCGAGCTTTCGTCTAACGCGGGATCTGCTCATCGAGTCGGCATCACTGGCGTTCCAGGCGTCGGAAAAAGCACCTTTATAGAGACTCTAGGCAAAACGTTGACGACGAACGGCCACCGGGTCGCGGTTCTCGCCATAGATCCGACGTCATCACGCAGTGGCGGTTCGATCCTTGGTGACAAAACTCGGATGTCATCACTGGCAAACGATCCCGCAGCATTCGTCCGCCCCTCCCCAACTTCTGGAGAACTCGGGGGCGTCAACCGCATGACTAGAGAGACCATTCTCTTGTGCGAGGCTGCAGGCTTCGACGTTGTACTGGTTGAGACCGTTGGAGTGGGTCAGAGCGAAACAGTTGTCGCCGACATGGTCGACTTTTTCTTGGTCTTGATGCTTGCCGGCGCAGGCGACGAGCTTCAAGGAATCAAGAAAGGCATTTTGGAACTGGCGGACATGATCGCCGTCAACAAGGCCGACGGTGACAACGCTCAACGTGCCGCTGCAGCAGCACGCGAATACCAAATGGCACTGCATCTCACTGCTCCGTCGTCACCTCACTGGACGCCTCCAGTGGTCACCTGCGCCGGTTTAACGGGCGAGGGTGTGGAATCACTCTGGAGTCACGTTGAAGAGCACCGACGTGTTCTCAGTGAGGCTGGGGACTTTCAGCGGCGCAGGGAGGAACAGCGCGTCCGTTGGATGTGGTCGATGCTTGACGATCGCCTCTTGGAGGCATTGCGAGTCCACCCCAAGGTCGGCGAGCTCTTACCAGAACTGGAGTCCCAGGTCCGTTCTCACGACATCACGCCGGGACAGGCCGTGGACACACTTATCGAAGGTTTTTTGCGCCGTTAGGCCTTTTCATACAACCCAACCGGCCCCTCTGGTTGGGGGATTGAGATGACGGCGTTCGTTTTTAAAAATAGACGAGAGGCTCGGCCAAAGTTGTTGGTGACGAATTCAGAAGTCTTCGTCAAAGGCCACGTCGCCTTCGACTCCGACTTGGTAAGCCACCACAGTGCGTTCGAAGAAGTTCGTTAGCTCCTGAACGTCTTGCAGTTCCATGAAAGCAAATGGATTCTTGGCCCCGTAACGTTTTTTAAGTCCCAACTGCAATAACCGCTGATCCGCAACGAACTCTAAGTAGGTCCGCGTGTCAGCTGTTGACATCCCGGCAACTCCACCTGAGAGAACGTCTGCCGCGAACTGGCTCTCTACCTCGATCGCTTCCTCAAGCATCTCAACTATGCGATTAGACAAATCGTCATCAAACAGGTCGGGCTCCTCATTTCGAATCGTATTTACGACTTCGAACGCGAAGTTCATATGGCAAGACTCATCGCGGAAAACCCAATTGGTGCCGGCGGCAAGCCCATTAAGTAACCCTTTGCTGCGGAGGAAATAAACGTAAGCAAATGCTGCAAAGAAAAAGAGCCCCTCAATACACGCGGCAAAGCAGATCAAGTTCAAAAGAAATTGCTGACGCTCTTCACGCGAACGTAATTCTGCGACATCGTTGATGCTGCTCATCCACTTGAAGCAGAACTCCGCTTTTTGACGGATGGACGGAATGTTCTCGATAGCAGCAAACGCCTCAGCCCTCTCTTCGACGTCCGGTATGTAGTTATCAAGGAGGGTGAGATAAAACTGAACGTGGAGAGCTTCTTCGTACAACTGTCGACTCAAGTACATGCGAGCTTCAGGACTGTTGATGTGCTGATACAGGTTCAACACAAGGTTGTTCGCAACAATCGAGTCACCCGTTGCAAAGAACGCCACGAGCCGATTTATCAAGTGACGCTCAGCAGGTAGCAAATTTCGATCGAGATCTACCACGTCGTCAGAAAAATCAATTTCCTCAACGGTCCAGGTGTTCTTAATGGCATCTCGGTACATGTCGTAAAAGACCGGATACTGCATCGGACGTAACGTCAGGTTGAATCCAGGGTCAAGGATGTTCCCTGGGGCTCGGATCTTTCGCCCGGTGGCGGATCCCGCCTGTTCAGGCTGCTCTGGGTTTTCGTAGATGTCGTCTGGTTCAGTGAGTGCCATTCGGGTGTCGTTTCTAGACTGCAGATCAGGACGGGGAAGCGAGACGGGTTTCAGTCACACGCTTCACAAGCTTCGGGGTTTTCGAGTGAGCACGCTAGGGCTTCTTCGTCGGTAAACGAGGGGGCGCTATCCGACTCCCCCTCTGGCGGTGAACCCGTTGGCCCACCGTCGGCTCCGGTGGTGGTTTGGTTAATTCGAGTGGCTGGCCTTGAGCGTAGGTAGTAGGTGGTTTTCAAACCACTTTTCCATGCGTGCATGTACATCGAAGACAGCTTGCCGATGCTTGGGCTCTCCATGAATAAATTCAACGACTGGCTCTGGTCGATGTAGGCGCCTCTGCTGGCGGCCAAGTCGATGAGGGCTCGTTGCGGCAACTCCCATGCTGTTCGATAGACCTCACGCACGTCCTCGGGAATTTCCTTAATATCTTGGATCGAGCCTTCGGCTCGTTTGATTTGTTGAGACATATCCTCGCTCCAGAGTCCCCGCTGTTGAAGCTCATCTACGAGGTAGCGGTTGATCTGCAAGAACTCACCTGAAAGCGTCTCTCTCTTAAACAGGTTCGATACCTGAGGTTCGATGCATTCATAGCAACCGGCGATAGAGGCAATCGTCGCAGTTGGTGCGATGGCAATCATCAACGAGTTACGCAGACCGTGTTGGCTTATTCGGTCCTTCAAAGCCTCCCATCGCGCAGCATCGCTTGGGATGACCCCCCATAGGTCAAATTGGAGGTCACCGCGAGCTGCTCTCGTTTCGGAGAAACCTTGGTGAGGTCCGTCTACTGCGGCAAGGTCGCAACTGGCTGAGAGAGCCCAGTAATAAATC
>Ga0066380_10000121_pt1 | contig 10687 bp, 8 predicted proteins | sample Knorr_S23_td_O2m_FD_70948 | JGI IMG/M metagenome (GOLD analysis project Ga0066380, IMG submission 70948) | Marine microbial communities from Southern Atlantic Ocean transect - Knorr_S23_td_O2min_ad_571m_LV | ecosystem: Environmental > Aquatic > Marine > Oceanic | place: Southern Atlantic ocean...
GGCAGCCATAGCCGGTGCCCGACCCGCCAGTTGAATAATCCCGGTGCCCAGCTTGATTCGATCAGTGTGGGCCGCGATGTAGGCGAGCGGAGTCATTGCGTCCGACCCATAAGCTTCAGCGGTCCACACAGAGTGGTACCCGAGCTGTTCAGCAAGCTTGATTCTTTCCATCGGCAGATCTATACGACCTCCCGAATAACCGAGCATTAGTCCAAGTTTCACAAGTTTCTCGATCCCGTCTGGCCACTATCACGAGGTGGCAGATCCCACGACGACGCTACGGTCGTCGACATGAGAGGCTACGCCCTAGTAGCCGAAGGAGGAGTGGGAATGTCGCTACTGCCAGGTTTGGTTTGTCTCGAATTTGCGCCGTAATGCAACCAATCATTGGATACGCACCTGAGATCCCTCGACACTTTCCTCAGTTGGCTTGGAGGTGCATTTTGATCGAAGGTGTCTCCAACGACCCCGCCCCGACCGAACTAACTGCCGAGATTCGGTCCGCGGAGTTAGAAGTTCGAACAGCGCTGGAGTCGAGTTCGATCGCTGAGATCCCTGCAGTAGCCGCCTGGCGTCGGGTTTTCAGTTCCTTTGGTGCGAAACCGACGAAGTATCGCAACTCTTTGGAAGCGCTTCTTCGCAGGATCTCGAAAGGCGAAATCCTGCCTTCGATTAGCTACCTCGTTGACTTAGGCAACCTCGTGTCCATCAGTTGTCGAGTGCCACTGGGCATTTTCGACGTCGATCGCTTCGTAGCGCCAGCGAAAATAGGGTTCGCGACCGGCACTGAACGTTTTTCTGATCTTGGGTCGAGCGAAACTGACCGCCCGGAGATTGGAGAGGTGGTATTTACCGACGCCAACGGCGAATTAATGACTCGTCGCTGGTGCTGGCGTCAAGACCGACGTTTCGCATCGCAACCCGAAACCCGACGGGCGCTCGTAATAGCGGAGGCCCATCACAAAGAGGGGCCACAGGATGTCGCTGCGGCCTCGCAGTTGTTCACCGAACTCCTTGGACGATTTTCTCCCGAGGTTCGAGTTACGCAACTCTCAGCCCCCGTTTTGGGTGAAAGATCAGTTGATTGATCTGTCTTTGCCCTCCCAGAACGGTGCCCGGAGTTCACGTTTAAGGACTTTCCCAGGACCCGATTTTGGCAACTCTTTTGACTGAAACTCCACAGATCGTGGGACTTTGTAGCCCCCCAGCGATGTTCGACAAAAGTCAATGAGATCCGTATCGGTCAAGCTGTCGTCGCGTGGGACGACTACCGCGTGAACCTGCTCCCCCCACTGTTCGTGAGGAATCCCGAAGACTGTTGCCTCCAACACCTTCGGATGCTGGTAGATGACTTCCTCTACTTCGGAGCAATAGACGTTTTCTCCGCCCGAAATAATCATGTCTTTGGCTCGATCAACCAGATACAAATATCCCTCGTCGTCCAGATAACCGATATCCCCTGTGCGGTACCAACCATCCTCTAAAGCTTCAGCAGTCTGCTCAGGTTTGTTCCAATACCCCTGCATCACGTTGGGGCCGTTCACCAAAACCTCTCCCGCCTCACCAGTGCTGGCATCAATTCGCAGAGACACACCAAGGGACGGATGCCCCACTGACTTGCCTCGACTGGTTCCGATGAGATCCTCTTCATGGCGGAGGCCGGTCACCAAAGGAGCGGTTTCGGTAGCACCGTATAGGTGTAATAGTTCAGCGCCCGGGAACTCCTCGTTTGCGCGTCGCAGAACTTCAGTGGCTATCGGTGAAGCGCCATGAGCGATCAACCTGAGACTTGAAGTGTCTCTGGGGGTTGCCGCCTGGGCCTCTATCAGCGCAGCGACCATTGTCGGAACAGCCAAAGTGGCTGAGCATCGATGCTTTTCAACGAGGTCCAGACACCGATTCGGTTCGAAGGCGGGCACGACCACTTGACAGATACCCAAAGCGATGCACTGCAGAACCGAGTTAGATCCCGCCGCATGGAACATAGGGGCAACAATCAGGTAGGTGTCATCATCGTCAAGAGGCATCGTTATTTGGCTATGCAAAGTATTTGCTATCAAGTTTCTGTGACTCAGCATCACACCCTTGCTTCTGCCCGTAGTTCCGCCTGTATAAAAAAGACCAGCAAGGTCGTCTTCCTTCACGTCGGCGAATTCCAGAGGCTCCGAGGTTGACAGGCGAACTTCGTAATCCTCAAAGCTCAACACTCGGTCCACAGAGCTAATTAACCCGCCGGGATCCTGGTCGCTGATCAAAATCTTGGCCCCTGCGTCTTCTAATGCGTAAGCCAACTCGGGCTCAGCCCAGCGACTATTCAAGGGAACGATGACTCGCCCTGACGATGGGACGCCCGCGTAAAGCTCAGCGTAGGTATCAGAGTTGGCGGCCAGTAGCCCCACACGTTCTCCATGACCGATTTCGAGATCATCAAGAATCTTTCCCACCCGGCGACATCTATCAACGAACTCGCCGAATGTTCGCTCGCGGCCGTCGCAAACGAAGGCTGTTTTGGGATTATGAATCGCCTCGGCACGCAATAACGGATCAGGAATAGTGCGCACGCATAGTCTCCAATCTGGACGCTTCGGACCTATGTTCGCCGTTCCACGGCTTCAGAACAATCTCGGCTGTCACCGCTGCCCCAAAATTCACAGCGAAAAACGGACATAACCGCACACTACCGACGAATACCCACGTCCCCGGTCTCGGTCGCGAATCTGCACAGCACCTCCGCAGCCGATGGCGTAGTTTCGACGCTTGGCTGACCGCGGAGGAGACAACTGATGAATCGAGTGGAGCAGTTAGCGGCAGGACTCTTGTTTCCCGAAGGTCCCGCCGTTGGCGCCGACGGATATCTGTATGTCACTGAGATAGCCGGCCAGCGGATTTCAAGAATTAGTGAAGACGGAACGGTTTCCACCTACGCCCACACCGGGGGTGGTCCAAATGGGGCGGCGTTCGACGCGACTGGTGACCTGCTGGTGTGCAACAACGGTGGGAGATGGCCAACGGACGTCCCCTCAACGGAGCAAGCCGTTAGCCCTGAGAATGGGCCTGGACTCATGCAGCGAGTTAACCGCGCTGGCGAAGTCATCGAAGAACTCCTCGAAGTTGATGGAGTAGCTCTCAATTCCCCGAACGACGTCTGTTTTGACGCCCACGGTGGTTATTACTTCACTGATCCCGTTTGGAGCGGACTTGTGGGAGGGGAAAGAGCTACAGGCCCAGTGTGTTATGTCAATGCTGACGGAGAAGCGACACGCGTAGCTACGAACATCGGCTTTCCCAATGGCCTTGGGGTTCGATATGACGGGAAGGTGCTCATTGTTTGCGAGTCATTAACGGGAATGCTTTTGAGCTACCGAATCGAGGAACCGGGAATTCTTAGCGAAACGCCGAAGCCGAACGGAATGATCGGGAGGAGGTCGGTACCCGACGGATTTTGCTTCGATGCGGCGGGGCAGATCGTCGTCGCTGGCCATGGTTCAAGCAATCTTTTTGTACTCGATGGCCAAGACGGTCGACCAATCAAGACCATCGAGCTTCCCGAACCGGGGCCGACGAACTGCTGCTTTGGAGGGAAAGACCTTCGAACTTTGTTCGTGACATCATCCGATAGCGGGTATGTCTATGCCATGGAGTGGCCTGTCCAGGGAATGCCTTTACTGCACACTCGCTGACTTTTTAGGTGGTTGTTTCACAGGGCTTGCGTTAATGACAGTGATCAGCATTGTTAGGTGGGACATCGATGGCTGGGTTACGTTCGAAAAATCCGTCAGGCACCAACATGAAGCCTGTGTACTCGGTAGGCATCACCGGGTAGTCCTCTATGCGGACATCGTGGGTGAGTCCGAAACTGTGCCAAATCGTCACATCGGTGTCGCAGACTGAACGATCTTCTGAGGTGTACCCAGGGAGACCCTGCCCAGCGTTTCGTTGCGTCGGATAATCACCGGCTGCGTAGCGTTCCGACCCCACGGTAGGCGTCACCCACAAGTTGTGCTTTGCGAAGGCGGCGCGTTGGGCGTGAGGCGAGTCCGCCGAGGCGAACATCGTGGGTGTTGATGAGGGCAACAGCCGGTACGCGGTGGGACGTCCGAGCCGATTCGTCTTTTCCGAATGTTCGATTCTCCAATAACGACTGCTTGACGAGTTGGTTTCCCGCATAGCGGAGTGCTCGCTTGTCAACAGGGTTTCTCGTGCAGCGAACGCCGTGTTATAAGGATTTTCGGGTCCCGGAGGAAGCGCCTCTGTGTTGACTTCAACGACATTGTTGGCGTTTCCATCAATGGCCATATCAAGCCGCATGCAGAACAGGTGCTGGTGAATCGGGGCGGAGACGTTTGGCGCTATCTGCCGGGCGAAGGTTAGGTCGTCACCCTCACCATGTGCCCGCGTGGTCAGAATGCCTGTCAGCTTTATCTCCAGTTTGATGGATCCGTCGAGATGGAAATACCAGAAGAACCCGTACTCATAATTCCCGACGGTAGAAATGGTGCTCACAACCAAACGCCGCGATCTTCGCACCTCGACTTCTTCAGTCAGCATGTCCGTGTGCTTCCATCCGATACCGAAATCCTCCTCGTGAATACAGATTGCGTTGCCGGTGGTGACAACGCTCCCGTCGTCAAGCAGTTGAACCGCATCCAGGTAGACAATTTCTCCCACGCAATCACATCCAAGTGTGAGCGAGTTTGCGGTCATCCCAAGTCCGTATTCGCCTGAATCGAGCGCGTGTTTGAAGGCCTGACTTGGTCTCGTGTCTCCGTAGGGAACGACCATTTCTGCTAACGACGCCCGATCGATGACTGGCCTTTCGACTCCATCTTGGGTGTAAGCGATCCGGTGCAGGACCAAGCCCTCGGTGTCATCGACGACCATCCGAAAGCGCCACTTCTGCCAACAGATCTCATTGTCCTCAACAGAGAAGCTCACTCCCTCAGGTTGAGTGATCTCGACTGGTCGGAGGTCCTCTCTCATCGGTCCATAATCGCTAACTACCGAATCAACGTCGTAATTTCCTCTCTCTGTCGCCATGGGCCACTGGCCGAAATCTTCGATATGTAGAACTTCGAGCGTGTCGACATCAACGTGAACCATGAGTCCGTCTACCGGATACGCGTAACCGTTGTCGTTAGGAGTCGGTCGATGAAATGCGATGCAACGCTGAACTCTGCGTCCATTTTCGAACTCGAACCCGTAGTCGCCTGTAGGCCATGGATCAATCTGCACGGTGGATGAATCCGTTATCCCGCGTTTCTTCAAGGCTTCTTGAAAGCCCGGATCGCTCCCGCAAGCCCCCATTACCTTGAACAGTTCCACAAATCCGACCCGTGGCACCACGTCGGGGATCATTTCCCAACGATCCACCTCGCCGCGACTAATCGACACTGTGGTTTCGTAGACCTCGCCGTGGTGTCGCACTACCAGATCCAGTCGCCGGTCGACGGGGTCCCCGGTTTGCCAGGCGGCGACCTCCTCTTTGGCTGGTTCATAGATGCAGCAACCGTGAAAGGTCGAACTGTCATCTATCCGACCGGAGTCGCGCAGGACTTCAATGCCGGTTTCTATTTCCTCGGCCGTCATCATCGAAAGTGGGTGCATAGGGAAACCTTAGAGGCCCAGAGGTGTGACGGTATACCCGAGATCGATAGTGCTCTTGAGGGCAATTGTCTCTAGGCTCCAAGAAGTTCACTCGGGAGGATTCACATGCTTGAAGTCGGAACTTCAGCGCCAGCGTTTACCTTGCCTGACCATAACGGCGAGCAGATTTCGCTGAGCGATTTCGCAGGACAATGGGTGTTGTTTTGGTGGTACCCCAAAGCGTCAACACCTGGTTGAACTATTGAAGGTCAGGGGCTCCGTGATCGAGCCTCACAGTTTGAATCAGCCAACGCGGTAATTCTCGGCGCATCATTTGACACCGTCGAAGAGCAGAAGACATTCGTAGACAACGAGAACTTTCCCTTTCGCTTGCTCTCGGATCCGGAGCGTGCGGTAGGTGCCGCTTATGATGTCGCTCGATCCGCCGACCACAAAGCCGCGGCCTGGGCACGCCGGGTGAGCTATTTGATTGATCCTGACGGATTGATCGCCAAATCATACGACTTCCGCGACTCTCCAGATCTTTCAGAGCACGCTCAAGAAGTCTTGGACGACATCAACAATCTAAGTTGAGTGCCGAGGCGTCAGGCCCTGCCATGACGTCCCTGGAAGAGCGCATATCCCAACGACTGCAACGGCTCTACGGCAACTCGGACGTCGAGTGGTTGTTCCGACAATGCACTTCAGCGCTGGGTGACCCATCCCCCTCTGCCAGTGCTGCCCGTTGGTCCGAAGACGACGTTGTTCTAGTCGCATATCCGGATCAGATCACTGATCAGGGACAGTCTCCGTTAGCGACGCTCAATCGCGTTCTATCGGAAATGAGCCACGCCTTTTCTACGGTCCACGTGCTTCCATTTTTCCCCTCTAGTTCCGACGAAGGGTTTGCGGTGATCAACCATTGCGAGGTTGCCGAAGAGTTTGGAGACTGGAGTCATATCGAGGCAATAGCGACGAACCATCGGGTCATGTCGGACCTCGTGCTTAATCATGTGAGCGCGTCTCACCGGTGGTTCGAAGAATTTCAAAACGGTATTGAGCCGGGCCGACGGTGTCTCCTGACAGGGTCGCCAGAATCTGACCTGTCAGCCGTCGTGCGGCCCCGGACTACTGATCTGCTGGTTCCTTGTGACACCACCGACGGTGCCAAGTACCTGTGGTGCACCTTTGGTCCGGATCAAATTGATGTGGATTGGGAAGAACCTGAGGTTCTCCTAGAAATGCTTAGGGCCCTTGATCGGTTACTAGCGGTTGGCGTCCGATGGATTCGGCTGGACGCGGTGGCCTATGTGCAGAAACGATTGGGATCGACGTGCGTACATCTCGAACAAACACATGAGTTAGTTCGTCTTCTGCGTGATCTGTTGGAGTGGCGCTGCCCCGACGCTGCCCTAATTACTGAAACCAATGTGCCGCATATAGAGAATTTGTCGTATCTGCGCGACGGCCAGCAGGCTCACCTTGCTTACAACTTCACTCTCGCACCGCTTCTCACACAGGCTCTCATTTCGGGCTCAAGTGAATCGATAGCCGAATGGCTACAAGAGTCAGAACGGCCCCCCGAAGGAACGACGCTGCTTAATTTCTTGGCTAGTCATGACGGGATAGGGCTTCGTCCAGTTGAAGACCTGCTGGATAGTGACGAAATAGACCAATTGCTGATTGCGACCGAACAGGCGAACGGAACCTGGGCGGGATATGCGACGGCGAACGGTGTTCGACCCTATGAACTCAACGTGGCACCAGCTTCGCTGCTCGGAATCGACAGGTTGTTGACGGGCCATACCGTGATGGCAAGCCTGAAAGGAGTTCCAGTTTTTTACTTACCGGCAGTCGAAGGTGAACCCAACGATTTAGAAAGAGTGCTCAGCAGCGGGCAAGCGCGAGCTATCAACCGATCCAGATCAACATTCGGCGAGCGATCAAGAATGACCACTAGTTCCCGTGGAATCGCCCGCGACGAACTAGCGCGGCGTATGGCAATACGACGCGGGCTGTCTGCGTTTCATCCTGATTCCCGTCAATTTGTATTGGGTTTGCCGTCGCCCTTGCTAGGAATCGTTCGCGGTGAAGGACCCGACGCAATTACGGTCGTCGCGAACCTTGGGTTCTCGAAGATCAGCTATCGGCCTTCCGAGCCCAGCCTGGATCTACTCACAGAGCAACGGGTCGATCACGAAGTTTCGCTTGACCCAGGAGCCGTGGTTTGGTTGTCAACCACCGATCTCAAATCCGTGAGACAGCCAGGGAATCTTTGAACCAGCTGATCCCAAGCCGGAAGGTCGGCTGGGAGGAAGGAGGGTCTCTGTCGAATTAACTTTGAAAATAAGTCGACGGCCGCCTCTTCCATGAGGTCGTCAAAGGGTAAAGAATTGCTTATCGCGTTAGCTCGGTGAGCCGCTATTGCGTCGCTAGCTCTTATATCGAAGTCTGCCGGATCCACGGTTAATCCGCCGTTGAGAGAGAGTGTCGTGCTGATGATGTCGCGGGCCATGCGGTGCAGACCTGACTCTGGATGCTCTACGGACAGACTTTGGTGTTTGTGGTCGTAATTGTCAGTGAGGTCAGTTTGAGCGACTCGACAGCTCGCGGCTCGAGCTGCCAGAAGTAACGAAATATCAACCCCCCAATGTGCGGGCACAGCGAACGAGGTTGCGGTTGCGACACGTACGGCGAATTCCCCGGCGAGTGGATACTTGAATGACTGCAGATACGAGATGTCCGGACTTGCTGGCGTCGACGAAGCCAGTGATTCCAGCAAAGGCCCGACCAATAGGCGTGTTACCCGCCCGTTCAGTCCATGGCGATCGAAACGGGGATAGAAACCCTTTACAAAATCGAACCCGAGCCGTTCGTCGACAATGGGATGCGCGAGTCTGGCCACAAACGAAGACTCATAGGTAGAAATATCGGCGTCGTGGACAACGATCGTTTCGATACCACCGAACGCGGCAACAACCCCGATACACCTCCACAGGTTGCTGCCTTTCCCGGCTTCGGGATCAACACCGACACTGTTTTCAAAGACCTTCATTGCTGGGCTGTCATTCCAGACGATTGTTATTTCTTGGGGAAGAGAAGAAAATAACTGCTGGGCTTTGACAAAAGAATTCTTACTAGCACCGTCAATCCCAACGATCACTCTGCCCAACCACTCAAGACGAGAAATTTGACGCACCATTTCAGTTAATACCGGGCTATCGAATTCGGTAATCAAACATGGAAGGAGCAACGCCACGCCCTTTCCGATACGGGGATCGGAAACCGAAGAAGTGGCCTCAGCATTGGCGTCAGCGGTTAAGCGGTGCAGCGTTGTGATGGGCCCTCGTTGATGAAAGTCAGCCATGCCGCTCCTGTCGTCGGGCCTACGGTAGACGAGTAGTGCACCGCTTACGAAGGTGTCCGAGGTATCGTTCCACATGGCCGCGTCATCCGCTCCCTTCCCTTCCGAAGATGAGAAGTTCGCTTCCGAGGGCCTGACCTTTGACGATGTGCTCCTGGTACCGGCAGCCTCCGATGTCCTCCCCGACGCGGTTGACACCAGGTGTCGCTTCACCAAGAACATCCAACTCAACGTTCCGTTAGCGAGCGCTGCGATGGACACCGTGACCGAGGCCCGATTGGCGATCGCCATGGCCCGTCATGGCGGAATTGGAGTAGTGCACAGAAACTTTTCGATTGACGAGCAAGCCGACGAAGTCGACAAAGTTAAGCGATCAGAGTCGGGAATGATCGTTGAACCTTTCACTCTCCCCCCGAACGCCACTTTGGCTGAAGCTGAAGCGCTTATGGGCCGGTTCAAGATCAGTGGGATTCCAATAACGGACGAAAACCATCGGCTCGTCGGCATTTTGACCAACCGCGATTTGCGATTCGAGACCGACTATGGCCGCCTTGTCTCAGAAGTCATGACAGTTGAGGGTCTCATTACTGCCAAAGCGGGCACGACACTAGAACAAGCCCAAGTGGTACTCGGTAAGCATCGCATCGAAAAATTACCGATCGTCGACGATGATTTTCAACTCATCGGATTGATCACCGTGAAGGACATAGAGAAGAAGATCCAATATCCCCAGGCCGCCAAGGACGACAGGGGGCGCTTGCTCGTTGCGGCTGCTGTAGGAGTTGGTCCAGATGCGGACGATCGGGCAGCGGCACTCGTGGAACGTGGAGTCGACGTTTTAGTCGTTGATACAGCTCACGGACACAGTCGCGATGTGATCGAAGCGGTTTCGAAGATTAAAGCCAACTATTCGATCGATGTCCTTGCCGGAAATGTCGCTACAGCCGACGCTACGCGGGCCCTCATCGAAGCGGGAGCTGATGGCGTCAAAGTTGGCATTGGGCCCGGTTCCATCTGCACCACTCGAGTGGTCGCTGGCGTTGGCGTACCCCAGGTCACAGCTGTTTTTGACTGCGCGTCCGCGGCAGCTGACCACAGCATTCCGGTTGTCGCAGACGGAGGAATGCAATTCTCTGGCGATCTCGCGAAGGCCATCGCTGCCGGAGCGGACTGCGCGATGGTTGGAGGACTTCTTGCTGGGGTCGACGAAAGTCCTGGAGAAGTAGTCCTCTATCAAGGAGAGCGGTTCAAGGAATACAGAGGCATGGGGTCAATCGGTGCAATGAAAGGTCGGAGCTTCTCAAAAGATCGTTACTTCCAAGATCAACGGGACGAGGATCTACTCGTACCCGAGGGGATAGAAGGAAGAGTTGCCTACAAAGGGCCGATCGCCAATGTTCTCCACCAACTAATTGGTGGCCTCCGACAAGCCATGGGATATTGCGGTACAACAACAATTGGTGAGATGAAAACAAGCACAAGGTTCGTAAAAATCACATCCTCTGCTATTCGCGAAAGCCATCCGCACGACATCATGATCACGAAAGAAGCCCCGAACTATCGGCTTCCTTCGTGATCGAAGACGCTTGGCCTGGCCCAACTAAATTCCGCGTGTTTGGGTGGTCCGTGGCGTGCCTTATCGTCGCGCTCTGTATCTATTTGATAGTGATCTGACTATCGCCGGTGGCTCTTCATAGTTTGACGATTTGGGTCAACTTGACGACAGCTTCGCCCGTTTGC
>Ga0066380_10000129_pt1 | contig 10478 bp, 12 predicted proteins | sample Knorr_S23_td_O2m_FD_70948 | JGI IMG/M metagenome (GOLD analysis project Ga0066380, IMG submission 70948) | Marine microbial communities from Southern Atlantic Ocean transect - Knorr_S23_td_O2min_ad_571m_LV | ecosystem: Environmental > Aquatic > Marine > Oceanic | place: Southern Atlantic ocean...
ATTGTACAGTGGCTGGCAATATAGTGATACAGTTGAATGGGGAACCGCTCGATTTCATCATCTTTATTTAGTCTAAGCTTTATATTTGGTGAATCATACCCATAATTCATTAGCCTGAGCTCTGGGTTCCTTGCTCTTCTAGCAAAAATATTATACCACTTTTTCCAGAACCATCTCTTTGATGATGGAGACAGTTTTAATATTTGTACGAATATTCTTTTTATCACGATCTAAAAAGGTATCTATCTGATAGTAGATTAACTATCTTTTTTTTAATTTTCATTATCACCAGCCAAAAATCTTAATTCTATCTATCATTGTTAGCGAGTCAAGAATGGGTTTTAGAATTTCACTCCAAAGATCATATCCTTTTTTACTTAGATGGAGGCTGTCATCTACAAATAGATCTCCAAGTGGTTTTCCTTGGCTGTCAAGCATCGGGGTAGCTGTGTCTGCATAGTACTGCATATTATCTGAATCAGTATACATTTTAATCAATCTGTTTGCCTGCCTCATATCATTCCACATTGACCACCTTGATGGACTTGGCTTAATTGGCAGGTATATAATTTTTGTTTGGGGAAGGTGCTCGCGTACAAGAATGATAAAGTCTATGTAATCTTCCAATACCTGTTCTGGTGTCTTTTTACCAGCGATATCGTTATCACCTGCATACAAGACAATAGTTCTTGGTTTATAAATGCTTGCGATATTTTTAAAATAGTAGTTTACATCCGAAATATGAGAGCCTCCAAAACCGCGATTAATAATTGGAAGATAGTCGAAATAATTAGATGTTGGCCATTTTCGAATACTGGAACTACCTAAAAATAGAATCCCATTTTCTACATAGGTGTTTTTCTGGTCCCAGCGTAGAAAATTTTCGATAAAAACTTCATCCCCATTATTCCCAGAATAAAACCGCCTTGGATCAGGGTCAATCTGCGAAAACAAATTGCATAAGAAAATGAAGATTGTGACTAGGACTATTCTTTTCATCTAACCAGTTTAATATTTTTCTTTACGAAAAAGATTTATTGATTATAATAAAAAAAATAGCCCCATCAACAGCTTAATATATAAAAAATATAGTTAATTACTTTTATTGTGGAATATTCAGACAGGATTGTCTGATTAATAAATAGGTTCTACGTTATAGAACCTTTGATAAACTTAATCTATACGTGATATATCAGTGGCCTGTTTTCCTCTATCACCATCAGTAGCATTAAATTCTACCTTATCTTCATCTCGTACTTGTTGACCATCAACCAGCATTGACTCATGAAAAAAGTAGTCTGTACCATTGTCACCAGTAATAAAACCGTAACGCTTCTCTCTGTTATAGAATTTTACTTTGCCTGTTTCCATTTTTTCCTCTTTATTTAATTCTGAAATGTATTTCTTTTTTTTGCCATAAAGTAATAATTATTTTATTCTTTTTTTTGCCCTATCATTTCCCACTGAATAAGGCCAACAGGGATATTCCCGGCATCATTATATTCTCTCAAAAAATCCTTTACATTGAATTCCTTACCCTGCATTTCTAGTTGTTTTGATGTCTCGGTAATCAGACGCTCAATAAGATATTTCCCAGTTATGTAGCATGTTCCGTATCCAGGCTGCCTCAGATAAAGGTGTTGCTCAAATCGAAGTAAATGAGGCTCTCGCTCCATCCAACCACGGGGTGTCCACTTTACATGAACCTTTCCGGCTTCTTCCATCGTCATCATATTCGCATGAGCGTATAATGACCCTAATCCTCGAGCTGCTCGTTGGGCTAACAAAATCCATACAATCTCTTTCGATCTTGGACTATCTTCATACAAACCAAGTTGCATGAACATTTCTTCTACACCAGTTGCAATACCTTCACTCTTTGAATCAAATATATTATATAATAAAGGTCCCCTACGAATTGGGCTCTTATGAGGTTCATCTCTTACTTGAGCCAGGTCAAACCAGTGGTAAAAATGTGAGTACAAGGGAACAGGGTCATAGTGCATACCAATATAAAAGAAATTTCTTTTATTTTCAGGAACAAACTTACCCATATGCTGTCTAAGTGCCGGTTCCATATTATCTTTTATATGCATAATATCATGTTCAGATAGAAAATCCATTAGCCGACGCACTCCATTTTCTTTCAGAATATCAAATTCTTTTTCGGTTTTAGCAGAAACCATTGGAGGAAGGTTGCGATTTAGATGCTCCTCCATTTTCAATGAGCTCCAAGCCCTGTCAAGCTCTCGCTGAAGCAAAGATACTTCCTCTTCCCAACTGAGGGGGACTAGGTGTACGTTTTTTTGATACCAGCTATAGTTTTCTTTACCGATGCCAGAGGGCCCTTTTTTTGATGGCGCCTTATCAACAAGCCACTGAATAAAATCATTATTAGCGTCGATAGCTTTTTTAAGAGGATTGTTTAGTACCCTGTCTAGACTATTGCCATGATGTTTTATTATTTTTGCTTCTATTACACCAAGATTCTCTGCCTGTTCTTTAAAATTTTCTATCCCAGCAACCCAAAGATCTCTAGCATCACCAGTGAGGTTTCCTTTTGCCTGAAAAAGAAAATGGGGTATCATGAGAAGCTGATTAGCTAGATTGTTAGAGCTTTCATCATCTAGCGGGAACTCATAGGTCCAAAACTCTAGAGTGCCATGATTTGTTGGGCCCTCGTGTGCTGGAACATCGCTCTGATACATCCAGACAGTTTGATAAAATGCAGGGTCTCTGACCCAAGGCCTTAGTACTCTTTGGTTAAAATCATAACCATTCATTTCTGCATGAACAATTTGCCAATCTACCTGGTAATATATTGGCCAATCTGTTGTGTCTATCTTTTCTAATCTTTTTTGTAAAGAGTTAAACTCTTTTTTTGCACTATCAAATCTTCTTTTGGTGTAGTCAGGAGCTCCATTCATAAGCGGAGGATTTTCAAAATCTCTCCATTTAAAAAATAGATCAACTAAATCTTTGTAGCTATTCGGGTCTTTTTTGCTATTTGCTTTCAATGGATTGAATATCAAGGATATTATAATATATATAAATATTAAAAGTCTCATTATTAGTATCCTAACCTAGTAATTAAAAATAGAAAAATAATATCATTAATAATCTTTAATGCTAGATTTTATTTGTGCTTTATACCAGTCTAATATTTTAATGAAATCTGGATACACTTCAGATGGTTTTGTAAAACTGTCAGAGTGCGCTTTTAATACATAGAAAGCATACTCATCATTTTCTATATTATGCGATACACTATAGTCATGATTAGGAACCACCTCAATAGTCCAGATTGCATTAAGATTTGGCTGGTAAATATTATTTAATTCAATCTCACTTAGATTGTAAAGGATATTTAAATCAGCGTAGATATATTCAATACTTGCAAGGAGGCCAAGAGAATGGTTACTCGTAGATTTAAATTTGATATACGGATAAACCCATTTACCTGTTTCCCCACCATCATCATGCCCTTGGCAAGATCCTATTGTTTTGATACCATCAAGGGTATTAAAAAATTCAACCAAAGGTATTATTCGTTTATCTATACTAATTTTGTTCAAATATATTTAGTTATATCTATTGTTTATAAAAATACTAATAACAAAAAGAAAATCTTACCAATAATAGCCACCGTCTTTTAACCATTTTTGAACACCATCGTGAGCCAGCCTCGCTGCTTCTCTGTAAGAGTCTAAGGCCGTATTAAAATCATTATTTCGCTGATAAACTATTCCCAAATTATAATAAGCGCTTGCATAATCAGGCTTGATTTTTATTGCATTATGATAACAATCAATCGCCCTACTATAGTTACCATTTTCTTTGTATGCGTTCCCAAGATTGTTGTAGGCATGCGCATCATTAGGTCTGAGTTTTATTGTTTTTTTATAATATGAAATAGCCTTATTATATTTTTTTGTTAACAGCGCGTTATTACCCTTCTGAAACGCATCAGATGCTCTTAGTAATGAAGTTTCTTGTTTGTGCTCAAAAAGGACGCTATCTCTTTCCAATATGCTTTTTGAGAGAGCATTTTCCAGTTTCTCTATCTTAGTTATTGCCTCAATAGCAATATTTTTAGTTTTTTCAAGTTCTGTGGTTAGTTGACTCATTTTTTGCACATATTCATCAGGAATGCTGCTTGAGCAGCCAACTAAAACCAAAAGATATATAAGAATATATTTCTTCATCATTATTTTGAGATAAGAGGGACGGTTTTATTCTTTGGCAGGTGGCGAGCAATAATATAACAAAAATAACAACAAGTCCAAAATGTGCTTTATGAAAATAAAAAAAGTTAGGTAAGTGTATTCCTTGCCTTTTGATATTTTAAAAACTTATTCGATTTACTTTCTTGGGACTTATCAAGATCTAAGGAATTTATATTATCATCAAGATCAATAATCTTTACTTTTGTTGCCAGCTTGTTCTCAGCAACTCGATCAATGTATTTATCATAATTTTCCTGAGGTCTTCTGCTTAATGCATCAATTCCCAGAACTATTCTATCGCTAAATCCAACTGATCTCAAGTATTCAAGATCAATCGTAGTCTTTTCAATAACATCATGTAAAACTGCAATTATTTTTTCTTCTATTGTAACCGCCTTAAACATCATCCTGAGCGGATGCAGCACATAAGGCTGAGCTTTGTCATTCACCTGACCACTGTGTGAATCAACAGCTATTGAAATTGCTTTTTCTAATAACTGATTCACTTTACAACATTAATAAATACCTAAAATGGTAGGTCATCATCCTCTATAGGGTTTGCAGTTGGTTTCTGCTGAAATGAAGTGTCCTGAGGTGTTTGTTGATTATCCTGTCTCTGGTATTCGCTCTTATATGCATAGTGCGTTGCACCTTTCTCTGAGACCTCTCTCCTTTTTGCTATTACTATATTCACCCATCCATTATCATCAGCATATTCCTGAAGCTCGCTTACTTTAAAAGCAGCATTTATCAGGCTGCCGCCATTATCAAAAACTTTTTCTTTTAATGAACACTGGTTTATGTATACTCTATCTTGCGCCATATTAGCCTTTCTTTATTTAATTTTTTATAAAATCTAGACCAGAACTTACATATCTATTATTATTGGGAATAGAAATATAGAATGCAATAAAAAACCCTGCTGACGCAGGGTTTTTTATTGCGGTATAATTCTATATAATACTATTTAGGATTCTTTTGCTGTTTAACATTATTATAATAGATACCTATATCTTCATGTGTATACTGACTCCAGTATGCCCGATGTTTACTCTGAAATGCTTTACGCTCTTTTTCATCCGGCCATCCAGCTTCTAGTAGTTTACTTAGGTCTTCATCTAGCAGCTCATCCATAGAAGCGAATTCTGTTACAATTAGAACAGGCCACCCATCTACTCCCCCACTACCTGACCAATAATGATTAAGCATCATCTGACTAAGGACTCTATCATCTTTCATAACAACCTTATCAAACCATTCCTGCATAACTTTATCTCTCTCTTCTCCAGAGCCACCTTCAATAGTACTCATAGGAGCCAAAGTAAACTCCTGAATCGCAACAATTGTATTTTCCTTCATTTTCTTCTTTCTGCGCTTCAGCATTTTTGTCTCTAGCTCATAATTACCTACATCAGTATGACCACCAGCCCAGTATTTGCCATGTTTTTTTTGAAATGCTTCTCTTGTCTTTTTAGTCGGCCATCCTTTTTTCCTTCTATCGCCTCTTGTTTTTATACTTTCATCAGCATCCATTATTGAGTTCCACTCATCTAGAACAAGAACCTCATTTGATTTGCCACTTAAATAGTGGTAAAGAATATTGCAACTAACCAAAAGATTATCTCTTTGATTCATTTTTTTACTATTCTCATCGAATAATTTTTCACGTTCTTTCCAATCACCATCTTCTACAGTCCTCCATGGCTTTAGATAGTATTTTGAAAGTGTTACAATCCTATTTCCTTCTTTATACTGCCCTACAGCTATACCACATGCGATAACCAAAAAAATAAACAGGTGAATTGCCCTATTTTTCATGTTCAACTCCTTCTTTTTTTTGTTCCTACTATACCCAAATATATAAAATTATTGTTAGAAGTTGGGAACTACTATTTGATCCCATAAAAACATGTGAGGCTCTGTTTTATTTAATGCTCTCTGAATCTCTTTTCTGATCGCATAAGAGTACTTGCTTGTTGAACTCTCTAATAAAACAAACATCGCATCGGTATCTAGTTTGCGGTAGATATAGGTTACCGCTCCCAGCCAGCTACCTCCATGAGATATACTTGTGCCCTCCTTACTAAGACTCCATCCAAAACCATAAAATGTTGTGTCTCCTTTTGACGATACAAATGGAACCAGCGCCTTATCAAATTTGGATCGAGGTATCAATGTATGATTCTTTAATGCCCTGTCCCACTTCAAAAAGTCCTCAATACTTAAAAATACAGACCCATCACCAGAGACACCATCCATCCAAGAATAATCGTTAAGCCTTTTCCCGTTTGTACCTTGTACTCGATTAAAAAGTTTGCCTGGTTTTGTGAATAGATTCCAGAAACTACTGTTTTCCATATTAAGCGGTACAAAAATCTCCTTATCCAAAAAAGACTCAAAGGTTTGTCCTGATACGGCTTCTACAACCAAAGATAGGATCACGTATCCTGTGTTACTGTATAAATATTTTTCCCCTGCTAAAAAGAGCCTCTTTTCACTGTACTTACCAACCATGTTTAACACATCTTTAGACGTAAGTATCGTATAGTGATCCTTATACTCACTGGGTTCACCATTATAAAACAGATTAACCATGGACTGGTTCATATAAAACCCAATCTTTGTAAATAAACTAAAATATTCTTTGAGAGCAAGGTTCATATAATCGGCAATCCCTGAAGTATGTGTTAATAAATGTCTAATCCTTACATCACTATATGGAAATGATGGTAAGTATTTTTGGACAGGTTCATCATATTTTAGTTTTCCCTGATTATTTAATATCATAAGCGCCATAGCCGTAAACTGTTTTGAGACAGAACCCAACCTAAAAGAAGACTGGTGTGTTAAATGCTTTTCTCTTTCAACATCTTGGTAGCCATAGGTTTTCATCAGGCCTGGCTTATTATCTTTAGATATAAGTATGGCACCATTAAACTTTCTCTTTTTTGATAGTGCTAAGAGCCAGCGATCAATCGATCTAAGCTTTTCTGACATGGTTGCAGAGCTTGATACAGAGATAGGATCGATCAACGGCAATTTTGATTTTTTACTGCTATAATTAGAGGTTCCTACTATAGTAATAATTATGAATAGTAATACAATTGGTACTATTCGGTATCTCATATGATTCAACCTTGTTTACTATTTTTTACTCTGTGAAGAAAAATACCAGGTCTATTGCTAGTGACCATTTTATTCTTTAATACAAACTTTCCATTAACCAGCACGTGAATAATACCTTCCGAGGCAAGCGTAGGACTTTTAAACGTGGCCATATCTTGTACCGTTTCAGGGTCAAACACAACCAAATCCGCTGCCAAGTTTAATGTTAGCACACCTCTTTCGTTAAGACCCATATTATTAGCAGGAACTCCGGTCATCTTATTGACCGCCTGCTCAATAGTTAAATATTTATTTTCTCTAACATATTGACCTAGTACCTTTGGATAGCTTCCATATCCACGAGGATGTCCCCCAGTTGAGCCTCCATCAGTACAAAGGTTGGTGTGCTTCCAATTTAGTAGATCAATAATATCTTCTTCCCTCATACTCCTTGCAATAATAGACTCGGAATGATCTTTTTCAAGGGTTGCTGCTATCATATCCATTAGGGTATGAGATGGATCTTGTCCGCGGATTTTTGCGATTTCATTCAGGCGTGTACTCTCGTACTTAGGATTTGGTGTATACTCAGATATGATGACTCCATCAGGAGTGGTGATCTCACTCAGTGCAAAATCTGCTGCTGCCTTATTACTAAAGTCTCTTTCGGGAAAAAGAACCTGCATCGTAGACTGCCAATACATATAAGGATATATATCTGCTGATATATCAATGCCGATATTTCTTGCTTGATCAAGCCTAGCTAAAAGTCTTTTTGTTTTGCCTAATAGACTTCTCATTGCGAGCTTAATGTGACTGATCTGAACCGGGATATCTGCTTCTTTACCTATCCTAATGATCTCCTCTACCGCATCCCAAAAATATCTATCTTCACTACGAATGTGACTGATATACCTTGCGCCATGTTTTGAAGCAGTCTTGGCCAACGAAATCACCTCATCCGTATTTGAATAGATACCTGGATCATACTCTAGACCAGAGGACAAACCCCATGCACCCTGCTCTAGATCAGAGACTAAAAGATCATCCATTTTTTGAATTTCTTTACTCGTGGCCTCTCGCCTAAAGTCTGAGCCCATAACAATCTCACGTAGCGTATTATGTCCACTATAAGAACCAATATTAATAGCGACAGGAGTCTTTTCTATTTGATCGGTTAGATCTGAAATTGGATGCTTTGATGAACCATCTTGGCCAATAAAGACAGTGGTAATCCCTTGGGTTAATGCTCCAGCCATATCTGTATTATTAAACATACCCTCATCATGGTGACTGTGAGTATCTATAAAGCCAGGAGCAACAATTTTCCCCTTTACGCTTAACTCAGATTTTGCTTTACCATTAACTATCCCTATGGTTTTGATCTTACCATCTAGAATGCCTACATCTGCATTATATCCTGGAGCGCCGGTGCCATCGATAACTAGACCATCTCTAAGAATAATATCATAGTCATACTTAATGCTGCAGGAAAAGCTATGTATACATAGCAAGATATTCAGAGCCACTGTATAATATGAAATAGATAGTTTCATATTCTTTCTATTTATTCCGTCAAGGGGTACATGTTAAAACCTTGATCATCAAAATACTTGATCCTATTTGGAATTGCAGACTCTATTTTTTCTTTAAGATCGGTAGAGATCCGATCTGCTCGGTACCTGACCGCAAAATATGGTAAATAGCTCTCTGATATATCCTCTCTAGTAGGATGCTCTTCAGCATAATTAGAGATAAACCTGCAGTCTTGCTTTTGTGCTTTGATCCAATCGCTGTTTGTAGAATGATAGGCGTCCAATGAAGTGTGCGACGCCTCATGAACAAACGTCTCTTCCAGTATCCCCTGATCCTCATAGTGAAGTGCTGAATAATCTGTATGTATGAGAAGATTGTTATTCCCACCACCAAACGGTTGAACACCCTTGTGGATCCAAACGGTTTCTACATCTTTTCGCAGTTCGGTCGTTAACCTGCCAATAACTGGCGCAAACTTTTCTGCCTGCACCTTGGCATCTTCAACTGTTCCAAACTCTGGATTTACCTGTATCTCTATTGTCATACTATCATCAAATACAGCAGGAAATAAATAAGGGCTTATTGTGATCCAGTCTGCTACCCTTCTGTCATACATCGTTCTCTGTGCTTGACCGTTGTAGCTTAGGCCTACAAATGTGGTCGGATCATCTGAGGTAATAATATCCGGGTCAATAAAAATAGTTCCACTAAATGGTGGCGTCGCATAATCAGTGCATGCAACAGTGTTAGAGGAGTCTGAATCTTTATTTTTTCCACAACCATCAAAGGATAGTATAAAAAGAACAATACAAAGAATAATTTTGATAGTTTTGACTAAGCTCACAGCACAAAAGTTAATAACTCTACTGTCTCATGCAAACAGCTGTGACCACCTAGCGCAGATATCTTCAAAGCTAATCGCCATATTTGCGGGGCTCGTACTAGGAAGAGGTACATATTTGATATCTGGCTTTTCAGTAAAATATTTGTAAAACATTTTTTCAGATTTTTTACCGTTAAACCCGATTACTTTTATTGAATCATAATTCTTTATTAATCCTTCAATGTCATTAGGGCTTTCATCTTTGATATTTGAGTCAAGGCTTCCCTCTCTGTGTGCACTGTGAGCCACATCCCAAAGGCCAATTTTATTATTACAAAGCAGCTCTTTTTTCTGTTCATAGTTAATGGGAATATCATCACCGGTTAAATGAGACAGAATTTTCCATATTCTATTTCTAGCGTGCCCGTAGTACTGTTTAAGTTCGAGAGACTTTTTACCAGGAAGAGAGCCCAGAATTAAGATTTTTGTATCGCTATAGATTACAGGAGCGAAAGAATTAGATCTTATATTACTAGCCATAGGATCAGTAATTATTAGTTTAATGGTATGCTGGATGTAATATTAACATAGGTTGCAGAACTATTTGCTCCGCTTGAACCACTAAATGTACCGTTATGTGAGTTTCCAGAGTCATCATTAAGATCCTGTTCAAATTTTATATATAGCTCCAGATTACTACTATAGCTCGTTGTCACATTACCTATACCGCTTCCACTATTATATATTGCAGAAATTTGTGATGATGTCAACACAGTCGTCCAGACTGC
>Ga0066380_10000130_pt1 | contig 10474 bp, 9 predicted proteins | sample Knorr_S23_td_O2m_FD_70948 | JGI IMG/M metagenome (GOLD analysis project Ga0066380, IMG submission 70948) | Marine microbial communities from Southern Atlantic Ocean transect - Knorr_S23_td_O2min_ad_571m_LV | ecosystem: Environmental > Aquatic > Marine > Oceanic | place: Southern Atlantic ocean...
CGTATAATCGTTCCGCTTCTATTCATCCCTGTTGTAGGTTTTACCAAAATATATTCGTTGTCTTTTTTTGCAAAAATAAAGTTTCCTTTACCTGCTTTAAATTCAAGATTATGCTTTTTTGCAAACACGTCTATCGCCCAAAACCCAATATTATGTTTTGTTTGAAGATATTTTTCTTCAGGATTTCCTAAACCAACAAAAATCAACATTATTTTTGTTTTTCCTCTTTTGATTTTTGCTCTTTCTTATCTGCATCTTTTTCTTTTTTAGTTTCTGAAGAACCGTCTTTACTATCAGCACCTTCTTCACCTTCTTTACCTTCTACGCCTTCTTCACCTTCTTCACCTTCTACTTCAAAACCTTCTTCACCTTCTAGTATTTCTTCTACTATTTCTTCTTCCTGCTTAGCCTCTTGCACAGAAACAACTGCAAGATCTTCAGCAGTTATTATTTCTACATCTGCAGCAAGTTGGATATCTTTCACAGACAGGCTAGAGTTTAGTTCCAAATCAGTAACGTCAATAATTAAAGCTTCTGGAATAGTTGTTGGTTTACATTTAACTGTAATAGTATTTACAATCTGTACTAAAATACCGCCAGCTTGCACCCCTTCTGCTTCCCCTATAACCCTTAATGGTACTTCTAATGAAATTTTTTCGTCTTCTTTTACTTTTTGGAAATCAATATGCATAATATTGTCATTGACAGGATGATATTGTACATCTTTAACAAGAACAAATTGATTTTTATCTTTAACTATAACCTCAAAAATAACTTGACCAGTTTTTAAAGCTTTATATAATTCTTTTTTATCAACAGAAAGTGAAATAGCATCCAATCCTGAGTGGTATAAAATAGCTGGTATCTGATCTTTAAGCCTTATTCTTCTTGCAGAAGATGTACCTTTTCCCTCGCGAATATTGACATTTAATTTTTCAAATTTACTCATTGCTCTCTCCAAATAATTCACTAACTGATTCCCCGGTATGAATTCTATTAATTGTTTCTGCAAAAATGTTTGCAGAAGATACAACTGTTAATTTCTTAAATTGTTTTTCTTCTGGAATATTGACTGTATCTGAAAGAATAACTTTATCAATATCGTCACTAGATAGCTTTTGAATTGCATCTCCAGATAACACTCCATGTGTCGCAGCAACAACAACAGACAATGCTCCTTTTTTTCTCGCAACTTTTGCAGCATTACTAATTGTTCCTGCAGTATCAATCATGTCGTCTATAATCAAAACATGTCTTGATTCAATATCTCCAACAAGATAAGCAACTTCTGATTTGTTGTGCGCACTTCTTCTTTTATCAATCACTGCAAATCCTATTCCTAGTTGTTTAGCGTATGATTGACTTAATTTGTTTGAACCAATATCTGGTGACAATACAACAGACTTATTATTGTCATTAATATTATTAAGATGGGTTTTTAGTTCAGTCATTAGAACCAAGCTTCCATATAAATTATCAATTGGAATTCTTGAAAAGCCCTGTATTTGAGTTGAATGTAAATCCATCGTAATAATCCTATCAGCGCCAGCGGCAGTAATAATATCAATCATTACTTTAGCAGAAATTGGTACTCGTGGTTCATCTTTCCGATCTTGCCTTGAATAACCCAAATAAGGGATAACTACACTGACACTTGCTGCACTTGCTCTTTTCGCAGCATCTATAAGCAAAGCAAGTTCAATCATATGGTCTGCAGGAGGGTTTGTGCTTTGAACAATATATACATCATTACCTCTTAAATTTTCTCCGTACTTTACCCAGATTTCTCCATCGCTAAACCTCTTAATGGACAGCTTCCCAAGCTTATTGTTAGCTTCTTTCGCAATTTTATTTGCTAAATCTTGGTTGCTTGAACCAGAAAATATTTTTTGTTTATATAATCCCATATATTTTTCTTTTATTACTTTGTTGGGGAACAGGGACTCGAACCCCGACTGCATGGACCAAAACCATGTGTCCTGCCAATTAGACGATTCCCCAAATTAAATTTTTGGACTTGTAACGATTGCGGAGAAATGGAGACTGAAAAACTGATGCGCTTTTAGTGCATCTTGTTTGTTTGAGAATATTCCAAACACAGTCGAACCACTACCCGACAAACTGGCATATTGTGCACCTAAATCCAAAATCTTTAATTTGATTTTGCCAATTTCTGGATGTGTTTTAAAAACGTACACCTCAAAATCATTGTAAAATAACTCTGAACTTAAATCATAATTCTTAAGTTCACCCAACATTCCGGCAAACTTAATGTTGGTTTTATCTTTTAACAAACACTTTTTATAAGCATTTTTTGTATCAATTTTTATATCGGGCATCACTAATAATATATAAACATCATTTAGGTTGCTTTCTATGGGTGATAAATCTCCACCTGTCCCTTCACCAACCTGCAAGCCTCCATTAACAAAAAATGGAGAATCTGCGCTAATTTTTTTTGATAATTCAATTAATTCATCCTGGCTCATTTTTAAAGCAAATAATTCATTCATTCCCTTTAAAACAGCGGTTCCATTGCTTGAACCTCCTCCCAAACCAGCGCTTGTTGGAATATTCTTAACAAGATTAATTTTTATATTAGAAATATTAGGAAATTTTTCTTTTGTTGCTTCAAATGCTTGTATACATGTATTATTTTTTTTGTCTAACCAATCAACATTTGTTTCAAAAATAAAATCATCAGATTTTTCAATAGATATTTGATCATAAAAATCAATTTCTTGAAATACGGTGATTATATTATGAAGACTGTCTTGCCTTTTATTTAAAATATGGAGGCCAAGATTAATTTTTGCATAAGAATTAATTTCCATCATCAATAGTCAAAATTGCTTGGGCTCCCCAACCATTAGACATATCAACAAATCCTAAATTGTTTGTTGTTGTGCCTTTAATGGAAATATTGTTTGTATTGACACCTAAAACTTCCGATAAAGATTTTTTAATAGCATTTTTATGAGGAGAAATTTTTGGAGTATTTAGAATAATTGATGTATCAACGTTGATTATTTTTGTGTTTTCTGGCATTTTTTGAACCACTTTTTTTAATAGCTTAATGCTAGAAACATTTAAATATTCAGGAGTATTCGGAAAATGTTCTCCTATATCTCCTAAATTGAGTGCACCCAATAAAGCATCAATAATTGAGTGTGTTAAAACGTCCCCATCTGAATGAGCTTGAGAAGAAAATTCACATTTTATTCTATGTCCACCTACAATAAGATGGTCTCCCTTGATGAGGGAATGAAAATCAACTCCTATACCGACTTTATTCATTTGATAATAATTGTTTAACTAATTCTAAATCTTTTTTTTCAGTGATTTTAATATTTTTATTAACACTATTAATCACTCTAATATTATGCCCATTAGATTCTAACAAGCTTGCTTCGTCTGTAAAATGATCGAAGTCATTATTGTAACAATTTTTTAGTGTTTTTAAACAAAATGCTTGTGGTGTTTGAGAAAGCCACATATTAGTACGATTCACAGTTTCAATTACTTTATCATCATTGGTTTTTTTCAATGTTTCATTAATTTTATCACCAACAATACAACCGCCGTTTTCCATACAATTCAATAATACGTTTTCAATATCTTTTTTTTGGATTAGTGGACGCACTGCATCATGGATACAAACTTTATCATAAGAACTATTAATTCTTTCTATTGCATTATAAACAGACTGCGCTCTTGTGCTTCCTCCTTTGCATAACAATATTGGTTTATTATTTTGATAAGATTTCAAATCTTCTTCTACCGAATTATATATTTCTTGTGCAACCACCAAATAAATAGAATCAATTAAATCAGAAGCATTAAATATGTCTAAAGAATATTGATAAACTTTTTTATTGAGAAGAATTTTGATTTGTTTATAGGAACCATACCTTTCTCCTTTGCCTGCAGCAACTATAACACCAGCATTCATACTTTATATAATTAACATACTATCCCCGTAACTGAGGAAGCCGTAATTTTTCTTTTTAGCTTCTTTATATGCTAATTTAACAAAATCATGATCTGCAAAAGCTGCAATAAGCATTAAAAGTGTGCTTTCTGGTGAATGAAAATTTGTTATTAGTCCATTTACAATTTTAAAATCATATGGAGGATGAATAAATTTATTTGTCCATCCTTTTTTAGGAGAAATCAGAAATCCAGAAACATTCACAGTTTCTAATGCTCGGCATGTGGAAGTACCAACTGCAAAAATTCGTCTTTTCTTTCTTTTTGCTTCATTAATAGCTAAAGCGGTTTCAGGATTAACTTCAAAATATTCTGAATCCATATGATGTCTATTTAAATCTTCAACTTGTACGGGCTTAAAAGTTCCTAAGCCAATATGCAAAGTAATGGTGTGGATTCTAACACCTTTTTTTCGAAGCTGTTTTAATAGTTTATCGGTAAAGTGTAATCCGGCCGTAGGCGCTGCAACGGCTCCTCTTTTTTCTGCATACACAGTTTGATATCTTTCGCGATCGTTTTTTGTTGCATCTCTTTTAATATATGGTGGCAATGGAGGGTGTCCAATCGCATCTAAAATCTCGTCAAAATTTTCATTTCCAAATTCAAATCGTACAACCCTCCCTCCAGAAACAGTATTGTCTATAACATCACAAAATAAATCTTTGGAAAGAATTAATTTATTTCCGATTCTTACTTTTCTGGCCGGCTTAACTAATACTTCCCATAGCCTATCTCCCAGTTCTCTTAAAAGAAAAATTTCTACTTTTGCATCAGTTCTGTCTTTTGTTGCAAATAAGCGGGCTGGGAATACTTTGGTATCGTTAATAATAAGTAAATCATTTTTTTGAAAATAATCCACAATATTTACAAATTTTTTATGGGTTATAGTTCTATCTTCTCGATTTAAAACCATCATTTTAGAGTTTTCTCTTTTTCTTTTTGGTTTTTGTGCAATAAATCTTTTTGGTAATTGATATCTAAAGTCAGATAATTTATACTTCTTCTTTTTTTCAATCATTAAATAAACTCTCCTGTTTTTTTATATTAAATAATTTATAAGCTCTCTCTGTAGCTTTTCTTCCCCTTGAAGTTCTTTCAATAAATCCTTCTTTAATTAAATATGGTTCATAAACATCTTCTATGGTCTGTAAATCTTCGTTAACAGAGATAGCTAAAGATTTTCCACCAGTTGGACCACCATTAAATTTTGAAATTAGATTTTTTAAAATTTTTCGATCCATTTCTTCGAGACCATTTTTATCAATACCAATATTCTCTAATGATTCTATTGCTTGATTAATAGTAATTTTTTTGCTTTTTTGAACTTGGGCAAAATCTCTGACTCTTCTTAAGATTCTGTTTGCAACTCGTGGAGTTCCACGCGATCTAAGAGCAATTTCATGAAGCGCATCTTTATCAATAGTAACATTCAAAATTTTTGTAGTACGTTCTAACACTTCGAAGATTTCATTGGTTTTATAGTATTCTAAACGAAAAATTGCACCAAATCGATCTCGCATTGGAGTAGTAATTTTCCCAAGCCTAGTAGTTGCACCAACTAGTGTAAATGGTTCTAAATCAATTCTTACAGTCCTAGCATTTGGACCTGAATCAATTAAAATGTCTATACGATAATCTTCCATTGCAGAATATAAATATTCTTCAACAGTTGTATTAATTCTATGAATTTCATCAATAAAAAAAACATCCCTATTTTGTAGATTAGTTAACATCCCTGATAAATCGCCTGGAATAGAGATAACGGGCCCAGAAGAACTATAAAATCCTTTTTTTAATTCATTGGCAACAATATTTGCTAATGTAGTTTTTCCCAATCCTGGTGGTCCATAAAGAAGAATGTGGTCTAGTGCTTCATGTCTTTCTTCTGCGGCAATAATATATGTTTTAAGTGATTTAACTAAAGATTTTTGACCAATAAATTCATTAAAAGATTTTGGTCGAATTTGTTTATCAAAACTGCGTTCTTCTTTGGATGCAATAACTATTTTTTCTTCATTTGACACTACCTGGTAAGATAATTAGAGAAACATGGTTATCCAAAAAATTATTTAAATATTTTTTTTAAGAATTTTCCTGTAATTGAATTTTTATTTTTTAAAATTTCTTTTGGAGAGCCTTGTGCTACAACCTGACCGCCCTTTTCTCCTCCTTCGGGACCTAAATCAATAATCCAGTCTGCGCATTTAATCACATCAAGGTTGTGCTCAATAACAATAACGGTATTGCCGTTTGAAACTAATGTTTGCAATACAGATAATAACATTTTTATATCATCAACATGTAAGCCGGTGGTTGGTTCATCTAAAAAATAAATGGTATTTTTCGTCGTAGTTTTTGACAATTCAGTGGATAATTTAACCCTTTGTGCTTCTCCTCCCGACAGTGTTGTGGCTTGTTGTCCCAGCTTGATATAACCAAGACCAACATCAAACAAAGTATCTAATCGTTTTTTTATTGGAAATACATTCTTAAAAAATTCTCTAGCTTCTTCAACGGATAGAGACAACACTTCGGCAATATTTAAACCTTTAAATTTAATTTCTAAGGTTTCTTCGTTGTATCTCTTTCCACCACAATTTTCACAAGTAACATAGACATCAGGTAAAAAATTCATTTCTATTTTTTTAATCCCAGCTCCTTCGCAAGTTTCACATCGACCTCCTTTAACATTAAAAGAAAATCTACCTGGTTTATATCCTTTAATTTTAGAAGCTCTTGTTTGTGAGAATAATTCTCTTATATAGGTAAAAACACCAGTATAGGTCGCAGGATTTGATCGAGGGGTTTTACCAATTGGTTTTTGATCAACATTAATAACTCTTTCAATGCGATCAGTTCTAAGAAGAGTTTTAAATGGAAGCATTTCTTTAACGCTAAAATTTATAAGATTAGACAATGCAGGATAGAGCGTTTGATTAATTAAAGAACTTTTTCCGCTTCCAGATACGCCTGTAATGGCTATAAACCTATTATAGGGAAAGCTAACATCAATATTTTTTAAATTATTTCCTTGTGCTCCTTTTATTGTAAAATGATCATATGTCACAGTTCTAAATTCCGGTATTTTAATATATTTTTTTCCAGACATATACTGGCCGGTCAGTGTATTGTTTTTTGATATCATTTCATCTAGTGTTCCAGAAAATACTATTTTGCCACCATGCTTCCCTGCTTTTGGGCCCATATCAATAATTTGGTCTGCTGATTTAATGGTGCTTAAATCATGCTCAACAACAATAACTGTATTGCCTATTTCTCTCAGAGATTCAAGCGTTTTTAAAAGTCGATTATTATCTCTTGGATGTAAACCAATAGACGGTTCATCTAATACATATAATACCCCAGTTAATTGTGATCCAACTTGAGAAGCAAGTCGTATTCGTTGGGCTTCTCCACCCGATAAAGTTCGAGAAGCTCTGTCCAAAGTTAAATAACCAAGTCCAACATTTATTAAAAATGTTAGTCGTTTTTTTATTTCTTTTAGAATGCCATTTGCAATTTCTTGATCGCTTTTTGAAATAGAAATATCATTAAAAATTTTGAGCGTTTCTTCTATATTTTTTGTACATAAGCTCCCAATATTGCTACTACCAACTGTGACATTTAGTGATGATTTTTTTAATCTTTTTCCCCCACAACTATCACATTTTCTAGTGCTCATAAAACCTTCAATCCATTTTCTTATACCAAAAGAACGGGTTTGTTTGTAGCGGCGTTGAAGTTCAGGAACTATTCCTTCCCATTCACCGCTATAGGTACCCGACCATTTTTTATTTTTAAGACTAATATCAATGCTTTGTCCTTTCAGTCCATACAAAATAATTGTTTTAATTTCCTTGCTCAGCTTATTCCATGGAGACGAAAAAGATAAAGGATAAATTCTGCTAAGTGCTCTTAATTTAGCACCGTGCCATCCTTTGGGTTGGCTTCCGATGGGTGTAATTGCTTCTTGTATTAATGATTTTTTTATATCTGGAATAACAAGATTCGGGTCAACTTCCGTTATGTAGCCTAAGCCATCACATTGACTACAAGCACCGTATGGAGAGTTAAATGAAAACATGCGAGGAACAAGATCGGATAAACTAACATAAGGATGATATGGGCAAGCAAAGTGTTCACTAAACATAATATCTTTTTTCCCTTCAATGTTGATAATACAAATTCCTTCACCCATTTTTAATGACAGCTCAACAGATTCCAATAGTCTAGATTTAATATCTTCATGAATGACAATGCGATCGATAACAGCATCAATATTATGGGTTTTATTTTTTTCAAGATTTTGTTCTTTTCTTAGTGGCACAATTCTTTCATCAATTCTTGCTCTTAAAAATCCTTTTTTCTTTATATCGTCTAAAACTCCTTTATGTTGGCCTTTTCTTCCCTGAATGATTGGAGAAAGTATATAGGCTTTTTTATCAGAATTAATTGTTAAAATTTGATCCACAATTTGTTCTGGACTTTGTTTATCAATTGGCTGTTTACATTCCCAGCAATGTGGTTTCCCGATACTAGCATAAAGAAGTCGTAAATAGTCATGAATTTCAGTAATAGTCCCAACCGTTGAGCGTGGATTGCGTGAACCTGTTTTTTGTTGAATAGAAATAGCAGGTGAAAGTCCTTTAATAACATCAACATCGGGTTTTTCCATTAAGTCCAAAAACTGTCGAGCATATGCCGAAAGAGACTCAACATATCTTCTCTGTCCTTCAGCATAGATAGTATCAAATGCCAATGAAGACTTTCCTGAGCCAGAAGGCCCTGTAATTACAATCAATTTGTTTTTTTTAATATCAACACTAACATTTTTGAGATTATGCTGTCTTGCGCCTTTAATTGATAAAATATTTTTCATATTATAAAAAGAGTTAACCTTCAATTTAGTTAAATCTGGACATCATTCAAAAAAGGATTTATGTTTGTATATAATGTATACATTAAAGAATAAGCTTCTGATTTCAATGCCAAATATGACAGATCCTTATTTTGCAAAAAGTGTTATTTTTATTTGCGAATACAATAATGACGGTGCAATAGGATTTATCATTAATAAACCTGTCAATACAATGAAAATTATCAGTTCAGGTATAAAAGATAAATTTTTTAAAGATTTACTTTCTCAATCAAAAAAAATCTATTTTGGTGGTCCTGTTTCTATTCACGAAGCATGTATTCTTAGCGATAAAAATACAAAAAATGCATTACTTAATATGTCAAAAAAAATCAAACTATCTAATGACCTGGAATTAATTAAAAAAATTTTATTTGAAGAAAAAGGGCCAGACAATACAAAGCTTATCTTTGGTCATTCTGCATGGGACAAGAATCAACTAGATAATGAAATTAAAAATGGCGACTGGTTAATACATGATACGCCAGAAATAATTTTTGATAAAAACCCAAAAACGCTTTGGACGGAATTAATTAAATCAGTTGGTTTTGATAAATTTAAAATAACAGGTATTAGCGGCATATCGTGAGTAGAAAAGCTAATAAGTTCAATAACGGATTATTGTTAATAATAAACGGTTGGGGGCTTATTAAAAAAGGGTTGGGACTTATTAAAAAAGACCTTTTTAGTCGTCGTAAAAAATAAAATAAGTATTATATTCTCCCATGAAATTAAATTGTGGATTTGTAGGGCTTCCCAACGTTGGGAAATCAACCTTATTTAATGCTCTTAGCAATAGCAGTGTTGCTGCAGAAAACTATCCTTTCTGTACAATTGAGCCAAATGTCGGCATTATAGAAATTCCAGACGAGAGGCTAAAGGTTCTATCAGAAATTTTTGCACCAAAAAAAACAACCTATAATACTATTGAATTTATTGATATTGCAGGATTGGTAAAAAATGCACACCAAGGAGAAGGTTTAGGCAATCAGTTTCTATCACAAATTAGATCTGTGAAAGTTATTGTACAGGTCATTCGTTTTTTTGAAGACAAAAATATTACACATGTTGAAAACAAGGTCAACCCATTAAATGATATGGAAATTATTAACACTGAACTGGTGCTTGCTGACATAAAAACTCTTGAGAAAAGTTTGGAGAAGAATGAAAAGCTAATCAAAGCAAGGAAGCCAGAAAGCAAGCCGACGAAAACAATTTTAAACAATTTATTGGAACACTTAAATAAAGGGCTTTTTGCAAGGACTTTCCAAAGAAATAGCAAGGAAGATGTTATTATTAATAATTTATTTCTTTTAACAGACAAGCCAATGGTTTGTGTAGCAAACACCGACGAAAACAGCGTGCTAACAAATCAAATTCAAGAAGCAGAAACCCTTGCAAAACAAAATTCTTCTTCTTTTATAATAATTAATGGAAAACTAGAATCACAAATGACAGATCTAAGCGAAGAAGAAAAACAATTAATGCTAAACGAATATGGCTTGAAAGAGGCTGGGCTAAATAGTCTTATTAAAAAATCTTATGAAATTCTTGGTCTTCAAACTTTTT
>Ga0066380_10000132_pt1 | contig 10459 bp, 8 predicted proteins | sample Knorr_S23_td_O2m_FD_70948 | JGI IMG/M metagenome (GOLD analysis project Ga0066380, IMG submission 70948) | Marine microbial communities from Southern Atlantic Ocean transect - Knorr_S23_td_O2min_ad_571m_LV | ecosystem: Environmental > Aquatic > Marine > Oceanic | place: Southern Atlantic ocean...
AAGAATATTCTTTTATCAAGGTCTCAGTATTGGTTTTATCGGCATAACTGTTGGAACAATTCTTGGAATAATCTTAGCTCTTAATATTGAGTCAGTTATCTCTGGAATTGAGAGCCTTATCGGGTTTCAATTTTTTCCGAAAGATGTCTTTTATATTAATCGCTTTCCCTCAAAAATTCTAATGAGTGATGTAATTAGCATAATACTAGGTGCTTTTGTGCTAGTAATTATTGCAGCAATTTACCCAGCAAGACGTGCTGGTAAAGTTAACATTTCAGAGGTTCTAAGACATGAGTAATATAATAGAATGTCGTTCTCTTAGTTTTTCATACATAGATGGAAACAATCAAACTTCTGTTTTGAATAACTTAAATTTTGAAGTCGAACTAGGAGATTCAATTGCAATATTAGGTCAATCGGGTTGTGGAAAATCAACACTACTTAACTTAATTGCAGGACTAGATAGCCCTTCGGAAGGCGATGTACTTATAAATAATACCAACATATCAAAGCTCAATGAAAAAGATCGTACAGAGTTGCGCTCTAACAACTTTGGATTCGTTTACCAATTCCATCACTTACTTAACGATTTTTCGTCTATCTATAATGTTGCCTTACCCCTTCTTATTAGAGGAGACAATAAAGAAAGTGCGATTTTAAATTCTAAAAAAATATTGACAAAAGTAGGATTAGAAAATCGATTAAATCATAATCCATCAGAACTCTCTGGTGGTGAAAGGCAGAGAGTTGCAATTGCAAGAGCAATGGTCACTGAACCCACATGTATTTTGGCAGATGAACCCACTGGAAACCTTGATGCTAAGAATGCTAAAGATGTTTTGGAGTTAATCTTGGAACTTAATGAAAACAACACTACATCATTATTGATTGTAACTCATGATTTATCTATAGCCAATAAAATGAACCGGAAGCTTAAATTAAGTAATAGCAAGCTTGTTGATATATAAGATTATTTAAGTTCTTTTGAGTTTTTAGTGGAGATAATTAATTGATTAAGATATAACCAACAACTAAAAGTCAGAATCGTTGGCTATCCTAAAAATTGAATCATAATTCCAGCCGCAATTGCAGAGCCTATAACGCCAGCTACGTTAGGACCCATTGCATGCATCAATAAAAAGTTATTTGAGTCGGCCTCGAGCCCTACCTTATTTGAGACACGAGCTGCCATTGGAACTGCTGAAACACCAGCTGAACCAATCAACGGGTTAATTTTATTTTTACTAAATACGTTCATCATTTTTGCCATGAGTAGTCCACACATTGTCCCTATTGAGAAAGCAACTAAGCCTAATAACAATATCCCTAGTGTATCTAATTGAAGAAATTTATCTGCCATCAACTTTGATCCAACAGCCAAACCAAGAAAAATAGTTACTATATTAATTAAAGCATTCTGCGTTGTATCACTAAGACGATCTACAACACCAGACTCTTTCATTAAGTTACCGAAAGCAAACATACCTATCAATGGTGCCGCTGCAGGAAGTAAAAGCGCTACAAGCAATAATAATATAATTGGGAAAACAATTTTTTTCATTTTGGAGACTTCACGTAATTGAACCATCTTAATTTTTCTTTCTTTCTCTGAAGTCATTGCTCTCATAATAGGAGGCTGAATAAGCGGAACTAATGCCATATAAGAATAAGAAGCTACAGCGATCGCACCTAATAACTCTGGTGCAAGAATTGAGGCAACATAGATTGAGGTTGGACCATCTGCACCTCCAATAATACCAATTGCAGCAGCCTGCTTTAAACTAAAGTCAAATACTCCAATTACTGACAGGCCAACTGCACCTAGCAATGTCGCAAAAATTCCAAACTGTGCAGCTGCACCAAGCAAAAGAGTTTTTGGATTTGCAAGAAGTGGGCCAAAATCTGTTAACGCACCGACACCCATAAAAATGATTAGCGGGAAAGCACCAGACTCAATACCAACTATATAAAAAAGATGGAGAATACCACCATCAACAGCTAAATTAGCCCCTGGAATATTACTAAGAAGTGCGCCAAAACCGATAGGCAAGAGAAGAAGTGGCTCGAATTTTTTTACAATAGCTAGATATATTAACAGAATACCAACCAACAGCATTAGACCTTGGCCCCATTCCATTTGATATAAGCCAGTATTAACCCAAAGTAGCTTTAAATACTCCACAACTAACCTAAAGAAAGTAGGAGTTGACCAACAGTGACTGAATCACTCTCTTTTACGCTAACATTCAAAACAACCCCAGATCGAGTTGCTTTGATTTCAGTTTCCATTTTCATAGCTTCTAAAATTACTAAAGTATCGCCTTTTTTAACAGCCTGATTAGGGCTAACTAGGATTTTCCAAATAGTTCCAGATAGTGGAGCAGAGACGTCTTCTTTTCCATTCGCTAAAGGTATATTTGACTCTTCTTGAGAATCTCCAGAATTTGATGAGGATTCATCTGATGAAGCACCCATAGAGGTTATTGTTCCTCCATCTGATACGCTAACAGTATAAGATTGCCCTTTAAATGAAACGGTATAAACGCCTTCAGTTTTTTCGTTAACTGGTGAGCTTGTTTCTTCTTTTGGAACAGGCTCAAAGAAATCTGGATTATCTCTATTCTCTAAAAATTGAATACCCACTTGTGGAAAAAGTGCATAAGTCAGTAAATCATCAATTTTTTCATCAGCAACCCTTATATTTTTCTCCAAAACGATTTTATCAAACTCAGATTCTAGAATCTCCAACTCAGGTTCAATATTATCCGCAGGACGACATGTAATAGCTTCTGATCCTTCTAAAACCCGAACTTGAAGTTCCTTATTTACAGGTGCTGGTGCAGCACCATATTCACCTTTAAGGATTCCAGCAGCCTCTCTAGTAATCGTTTTATATCGCTCTCCAGTTAGAATATTAAGTACGGATTGAGTACCAACAATTTGAGAAGTCGGTGTTACAAGAGGAATGTACCCTAAATCTTTTCGAACGCGGGGAATTTCTAATAATACATCATCCATTTTATCAAGTGCATTCTGTTCTTTCAACTGACTTTCCATATTTGTCAACATACCACCAGGAACTTGCGATAGTAAGATACGAGAATCTACACCCTTAAGGGATCCTTCAAATTTAGAATACTTAGCTCTTACAGGCTTAAAGTATTGATCAATCTCTTCTAGTTTTTCTAGGTTCAGGCCAGTTTTTCGAGAACCATGCTCTAAAATAGAGACAACTGAATTAGTAGCTGAATGACTATAAGTCATACTCATAGATCCAATACATGTATCAACACGGTCTATTCCAGCCTCAACTGCTTTAATAATACATGCTGTTGAAAGACCAGTTGTAGCATGTGCATGAAGCTGAATTGGTATATCAATCGCTTTTTTTAATTTTTTAACTAAATCATAGGCTACATATGGTTGCAATAACCCAGCCATATCCTTAATACAAAGAGAATGGGCGCCCATATCTTCAATTTTTTTAGCCATATCTATCCATAATTCAGTAGTATGAACTGGACTTACTGTATATGAAATTGTGCCTTGAGCGTGCTGACCAACTTTAACTGTCTGATCAATGGCAGTTTTAAGATTACGCGTATCATTCATAGCGTCGAATATTCTCAAAACCCCAACACCATTATCTGCACAACGATCTACAAACCTTCTAACTACATCATCACTGTAATGACGGTATCCCAATAAATTTTGCGCCCTTAATAACATTTGTTGTGGAGTATTGGGCATAACTTTTTTTATCTCACGAATCCTCTCCCAAGGATCCTCCCCCAGAAAACGAATACAGGCATCAAATGTAGCGCCACCCCATGACTCCATCGACCAATAGCCTATCTGATCAAGTTTTTCTGCAATAGGCAACATGTCATCAATTCGCATACGGGTTGCGAATAGTGACTGATGTCCATCTCTTAAAACTAGCTCAGTAATTTGTACGGGTTTGTTATTATTTTCTTTATCTGACATATCTTACCTCTGTGTATGCATCTTTATTGCTGCTTCAATAATCGCTCTTGTTTTGTCATCAATTTCATTTGAAGGATCTGAACTTAGAGGAGGAACATTAACTGTAGGTTGAATTTTATCAACAATTAACGACATCATATTGGTTACAGCAACCATAAGTGCGAGGAATAAAAAAACAAAGCCCATTCCAAATATGGTCAAAGTTATCGAATCACCTAAAAGATTGTTATCCATTTTATAATATTCCTAAAAAAAATTGGTACCAGTGGACGGGCTCGAACCGTCACTCCCGTGAAGGAACCGGATTTTGAATCCGGCGTGTCTACCAATTCCACCACACTGGCATATCTCAGGTTTATTTATGTCTGAAAGTGATTCTGCCTTTAGTTAGGTCGTAGGGAGTCATTTCAACTGTTACCTTGTCGCCAGGTAATATGCGAATATAGTGCTTGCGAATTTTCCCAGAAATATGTGCTAGTACACTATGCCCATTTTCCAATTCAACTTTAAAGGTTGTATTAGGTAATTTTTCTTTCACTACGCCCTCTAATTCTATGTAATCACTTTTCGACATATTTAATAATTTAGTATTAATTTCAAAAACCAAGTGAAATTATACATAATTACTTATTTAACAGTTTCATTGTAATAATATTTAAAAAAAATACTCATAAAAAAATTCAAACACAATTGAAGTACATTAATTACCTTAATGTGATTTTCTCCAAAAAAATATTTTTTAAGAAAAAAGTGTAGTATAATCCAGAAACATTTTCATCCGATGAGGGGTGAGCATTCAGAACAGAGACGTTCGTATATCTTTCTATTAATTTTTAGAGGGGTTGCGAACTTTTTTTTTGACTGAGGAAAATTTCCATTAGTGTTTTCATCCGATGAAGGGTGAGCATTCAGAACAGAGACGTTCGTATATCTTTCTATTAATTTTTAGAGGGGTTGCGAACTTTTTTTTTGACTGAGGAAAATTTTCATCAGTGTTTTCATCCAATGATGGATGGTCAATCAGAATAAAGACGTCCGTATATCTTTCTATTACTTTTAGAGGGGTTGCGATTTTTTTATTTAAGAATAACAATTTAACAATTTATGTTTAATTGTTCGATATTAATCTTTTCGGAGAAAATAATGAAACTATATAAAAATATAAGTAAGATTGCAATGGTTGCCAGTTTGGCAGTTGCTATAAGTGGACCAACTTTTGCAGCAGATACAATTAAAGTGGGTGTCCTTCACTCACTATCAGGAACCATGGCAATTAGTGAAACAACATTAAAAGATACAATGTTGATGCTAATTGAAGACCAAAACAAAAAAGGTGGTGTTCTTGGGAGACAATTAGAGGCAGTAGTAGTTGACCCTGCGTCAAACTGGCCTTTATTTGCCGAAAAAGCTCGAGGTTTGATTGAAAAAGACAACGTCGATGTAATTTTCGGTTCGTGGACTTCTGTTTCTAGAAAGTCTGTTCTTCCAGTAATTGAAGAATTGAATAGTGTGTTTTTCTATCCAGTTCAATATGAAGGTGAAGAGTCATCTAAAAACGTGTTTTATACAGGAGCAGCTCCTAACCAACAAGCAATCCCAGCCGTGGATTATTTAATGAATGATCTTGGTGTTGAACGTTGGGTTCTTGCAGGTACAGACTATGTTTACCCTCGTACTACAAATAAAATTCTTAAAGCTTATCTAAAAGCAAAAGGTGTTTCTGATTCAGATATTATGGTTAATTACACGCCCTTCGGTCACTCTGATTGGCAAACAATTGTATCTGACATCAAATCATTTGGTTCTGAAGGCAAGCAGACTGCTGTAGTTTCTACCATTAATGGTGATGCAAACGTCCCTTTCTATAAAGAATTAGGTAACCAAAACATTGATGCATCTGATATCCCTGTAGTTGCATTCTCGGTTGGAGAAGAAGAGCTTTCTGGTTTAGATACCAAACCACTGATTGGTCATCTTGCTGCATGGAACTACTTTATGAGTGTTGATGCGAGTGTGAATGATGAGTTTATTGATAAATGGACGACATTTATTGGAGATGATAAGAGGGTAACTAACGACCCAATGGAAGCTCATTATATTGGTTTTAATATGTGGGTTAAAGCGGTTGAGAAGGCAGGAACAGCAGATTCTGAAGCTGTACAAGAAGCTATTATCGGCATAACTACGCCTAATTTATCAGGTGGTGTTTCTGCGATGATGCCTAACCATCATATCACCAAGCCAGTATTAATTGGCGAGATTCAGGCAGATGGTCAATTTGACATTATTTGGCAAACAGCAGGTCTCGTTTCTGGCGATGCATGGTCAGATTTTTTACCAGGCTCTATGGATTTGATAGCTGATTGGCGGAGTCCATTAAGTTGTGGAAACTACAACGTTAAAACAGCTAAGTGCTCTGGTCAGAATTACTAAATTCTGAATCATTAGTAATAAGTGGCGCCACCTAATAGTGGCGCCTTTTATCTGTATAAATAAAATAATGAAATACAAAAATTTTCTATCTTGGCAGCGTTGTGCAAATTTTCTCTCTCTATTTTTTCTTATAGTGGGAGTCTTTTCACCTTTGCAAAGTTTTGCCAAGGAAGAGAATTTTCAAGACCTTCTAAATCAATTGTCAACTAAAGATTTTTCAGCGAAATTCAACATTGTTGAAGAGATTGTGCTGAAGAATAACCCCGAAACTAAATTTATTCTTAATTCATTGTTAGATGGAAAAATTTATTCAATTAAAAGCACAAAAAAAGTTGTTTTTGCTGTCAAAGAGAAGAACAAATATACAATTACCGGTTTGCTTAACAACGAACCTTTAGGCATCTTTGCTAAGAATGAAGTTACAAAGGTCAGAATTAACAATAAGATTCGCAAAAAAATTAAGACCAGTCTTTCATTATTAGACTTAACTCATCCAGATGAATCGATCCGATTAGCCGCGGTTAAGAATATTTACAAAAGTATTAGTAATGAAGTTGTTAATACAATGCAATTGCTTTTAAAAACTGAGGAAAGTGAAGATGTCAGAAATTCTATGTCTGTTGTCATTAGTATTTATGATTTGAACAATGATAATCCGTCAGAACGCATTAAGGCAATTGAGAGTCTAAAGGGTAATTTAGAGCCTATTGTCAAAGTTCAGCTAAAGAAGTTAATAGATAATGATTTGGATGAAGGAGTCAGGCTAAAGGCACAACAAGCACTGACGCTAATTGAATCTAGAACAAAAATATTTAAAACACTCGAAACTGTATTTTTTGGGATGAGTTTCGGTTCTGTGCTAATCCTTGCGGCAATTGGTTTGGCAATTACTTTTGGGGTAATGGGTGTGATTAATATGGCTCACGGCGAATTAATTATGCTGGGAGCATACACTACCTACGTTGTTCAATTACTCATGCCAAATCATATTGGCATATCCATATTTGCAGCAATTCCTGCGGCATTTATCGTCTCTGGTTTGGTGGGCATCGCAATAGAAAGAGGAATTATTCGACATCTCCATGGCAGGTCTTTGGAGACATTGCTTGCAACGTTCGGTGTTAGTTTAGTGTTGCAACAGGTTGTTCGCACAATATTTTCTCCGCTTAATCGCTCTGTGGCAACTCCAGAGTGGATGTCTGGCGCGCTGGAGATAAACGGCATCCTGTCCTTGACCTGGAATCGGCTATATATTATTGCTTTTTGTTTAATTGTTTTTGCTGGCCTGATTGTAGTTTTGAAGAAAACCTCATTAGGTTTGCAAGTGCGGGCTGTCTCACAAGATAGAAGTATGGCACGCGCAATGGGGGTTCGTTCAAATTGGGTTGATGCAATGACATTTGGTCTAGGATCTGGTGTTGCAGGGATTGCTGGCGTGGCATTATCACAATTAACAAATGTTGGTCCAAATTTAGGCCAAGCTTATATTATTGATTCATTTATGGTGGTTGTTTTTGGTGGCGTGGGTAATTTGTGGGGTACCTTAATTGGTGGATTTGGTTTGGGTGTCATTAACAAATTTATGGAGCCTTGGGTTGGTGCCGTTCTGGCTAAAGTCTTAATATTAATATTCATTATATTATTTATTCAAAAAAGACCTAGAGGTTTGTTTCCCCAGAAAGGAAGATCTGTGGAGGCAAATTAATGTTACTTTTAAGAATTTTAAGGAATGACAACGGAGGCAAGATATTTCTATCGATTCTGTTGGCGGTTACGATATTAGTGCCGTTACTTAACTTGACACTGACTGCAGACAATCCTTTCCATGTCTCCTCCTATACAGTTACTATTTTAGGTAAATATTTAACTTATGCACTGTTGGCAGTTGCTGTTGACTTGGTATGGGGGTACCTAGGTATTTTAAGTCTTGGTCATGGTGCATTTTTCGCCTTAGGTGGCTATGCGATGGGCATGTATCTTATGAGGCAAATTGGTGATAGAGGCGTGTATGGAGACCCTATATTGCCTGACTTTATGGTTTTTCTTGATTGGAAAGAGCTGCCATGGTTTTGGTATGGTTTTGACCAATTTTGGTTTGCAGTGATTATGGCGATGCTTATTCCAGGAATATTAGCCTTTATATTTGGCTGGTTTGCTTTTCGATCAAGAGTTACTGGCGTTTATCTATCTATTATGACGCAGGCTATGGTTTATGCACTAATGCTTTCTTTTTTCAGGAACGAATTGGGTTTTGGAGGCAATAACGGACTGACTGATTTTAAAGACATCTTAGGGTTTAGTTTGCAACTTGATAGTACTCGGGCAGGGTTATTTATTGCATCATCAGTTGCTCTAGCTGCAGGTTATCTACTGAGTAGGTCAATCACTAATTCACGTTTAGGCCGAGTTGCAGTTGCGATTAGAGATGCTGAAGATAGAGTCAGGTTTATTGGTTATCGCGTTGAAAATGTAAAATTATTTATATTTACAATTTCGGCCGTTTTAGCGGGCATTGCAGGTGCATTATATGTGCCTCAAATAGGCATCATTAATCCGGGGGAGTTTTCACCTGTTAATTCAATTGAGATAGTTATATGGGTCGCTATTGGAGGTCGCTACACTCTGTATGGTGGTGTCATTGGCGCCTTATTGGTGAACTACTCTAAAACCTTTCTTACTAGCGCCATGCCTGAGATTTGGTTATTTGCTCTGGGCGGTTTGTTTATTGTGGTGACGATATTCCTACCCAAAGGTATTGCAGGATTGCTAAGCAAGTATAGGAGTGCAAAATAATGATAGAAAAAATTCGTGCATTCTTTGAAAGAGAGGCGCCTACAAGAAGTGTTGATTTACATAAAAATGTGGTTCTTTATTTAGAAGATATTTCTGTTAGTTTTGACGGCTTTAAGGCGATTGATTCTCTTAATTTGTATGTTATGAAAAATGAGTTGCGCTGCATTATTGGCCCAAATGGAGCTGGTAAGACAACCATGATGGACATTATTACTGGAAAAACTCGTCCTGACTCAGGCTCTGCATGGCTTGGCCAGAACTTTAATCTGTTGCTTCATTCTGAAGATCAGATTGCAAGAGCTGGTGTTGGCAGAAAGTTTCAAAAGCCTACCGTTTTTGAAAATTTAACAGTTTTCGAGAACTTAGAATTGGCCATGGATACTGATAAGGGTGTTTTTCCGACATTATTTGCACAGCTAAATTGTTTGGAAGAGGAATCAATAGAGGTGGTCATGGAAAGAATTAATCTTACAGCTCTGAGTGAGGACTTTGCTGGATCGCTTTCTCATGGTCAAAAACAGTGGTTAGAAATTGGCATGTTATTAATGCAGAATGCCCAACTCTTGTTAATTGATGAGCCAGCAGCAGGAATGACACACCAAGAAATGGACAAAACCGTTGAACTTCTGCAAAACTTAAAGGATAAACATACTATCATTGTTGTCGAGCATGATATGGACTTTGTAAGATCACTTGAAAGTCCTATTACTGTTTTACATCAGGGAAAGGTTTTAGCTGAGGGTGACATGAATAAAATTCAGAATGATCCAAACGTTGTAGAAGTCTATTTGGGTGAATAGAATGATTGAAATTAATAAATTGAACCAATATTATGGTCAGAGTCATACACTTCGGGATTTAAGCTTTAATGTGCTTGAGGGCGATTGTATCGCAGTGATGGGTCGAAATGGAGTTGGCAAAACTACACTGGTTGAGTGTATGATGGGTCTCCTCCCTGCTAAAAGCGGATCAATTAATTTTCAGGGTGTTGATATATCTCTTAGGCCTTGTGAAAGTAGAGCCTCAATGGGTATTGGTTATGTCCCTCAAGGAAGAAGAATTTTCCCGCTCTTAACTGTTGAAGAGAATTTAAAAATTGGTTTACCCGCAAGAAAGGATAAGTCTAATGTGATTCCGGGATTTATTTATGAGCTTTTTCCTGTATTAAAAGATATGCTTGAACGCCGAGGTGGAGATTTGTCAGGTGGACAGCAGCAGCAGTTAGCGATTGGCAGAGCATTGGTTA
>Ga0066380_10000137_pt1 | contig 10292 bp, 8 predicted proteins | sample Knorr_S23_td_O2m_FD_70948 | JGI IMG/M metagenome (GOLD analysis project Ga0066380, IMG submission 70948) | Marine microbial communities from Southern Atlantic Ocean transect - Knorr_S23_td_O2min_ad_571m_LV | ecosystem: Environmental > Aquatic > Marine > Oceanic | place: Southern Atlantic ocean...
TAATATTCATCTATGTGTTTTAACGGAAGGCGTATCCGCACAATATAATGATAAAAAAATGATTTTAGAAAGAAAGAATGCATGTAAAAAATCCGGAAAAATTTTGGGCATTAAAAATTACACTTTTTTAGATTTTCCTGATATGAAACTTGATTCAATCCCTCACCTAGAAATTAACAAAGAATTAGAGAAGGTTGTAAGTAAATTTAATCCAAAGATAGTTTATTCGCCACCCCTCCACGATCTGAACAATGATCACCGATTAGTATTTAATTCAGCTTTAGTTGCGACAAGACCTTTTTCAAGTTCTGTGAAACAATTGCTATCATACGAGTGCCCTGGACCAGTTAAACATCCATTTCGACCAACAGTATATCAAAATATTGAAAAAGAATTTTCATACAAACTAAAAGCATTTAAAATGTATAAGAGTGAAGTAATGAAATTCCCTCATCCACGTTCAATAGAAGCAATTGAAAATTTGGCTATCCAAAGAGGCGTTGAATGTTCATTAAAAAAGGCTGAAGCCTTTCAATTAATAAGAAATATTATAGATTAAGAAAAATAAATTCAGACACAGTTTTTTACTATTGATTCATTCAACTGTGTTCAATGTCTGTTAACTGCTTATTCTTTTTCTACGTATTACACCTATCGTAATGCCCAATGTAACAGCTATAGCAGTTCCTACCAGAATAAGGGTTAAAATTGTGTCTTGTACAATTTTATTAGCCAACTCCGACTGTGTAGGTTCATAAATCTTGTAAATACTTCCATCAGAAATAGAAACAACATACATCGCATCATCATGAAATTCTATATCAGTTACTGTTTGAAATCCTTTGGCGAAAAGAATTTCATCAATTTCATCATTATCATCTAACACAAGGTCTGATAGCTCTGGGTTAGAAAAAACAAATTCTGTTCTATCAGAATTTAACTGAAATTTGTAGATTCTTCCATTATTATAGTCACCAACAAATAACCAATCCGAGTATTTTTCAAAACTACCCCTGTCTGGAAATTCTATCGCAGTTAGTCCAACTGCATGATAAAATGAAAATTCAGGGTCGCTGTAAACAAAATTTTCAAAGGGCGGAGGGATTGTTTGAGGACCGTCAATGTCAGGATTGTCTCTATCAACCGGTCCCATGACACGTTTCCAGCCACTATTAAATCCAGGTTTTACAAGGTTTATTTCATCATAATTGTAGCTACTATTTTCAGTGTCCCATAGGTATCCTGTTATAGGATCAACAGCCAAGCCAAAACTGTTTCTTATTCCCATTGCATACAACTCTACACTATTATTACTTTCAGTAACAACCTTGAAGATGCTGCTAGTTTCGTAAATTATCTTATTAGGAATATTTTGAAAAGTACCACTTTGACTTAAATCACCAATTACAAAATAGATTTCATTGTTTTGACTTTTAGTCATTGCTCCTCCATTATGACGATGATGACCTTCTAGATTTCCAGGTAATTCTTTGATCAAAATAGGATTGATCAGTTTCTCTCCATTCCAATCATATCGATAAACTTTATTCTTTACAGGTTGATCATGGCATTCAATTTTATCAAAACCTGATTCTGATTCTGTAAAATATAGAAAAACATGATTGGATATACCAGAGATTCCCAGAAAGCCACTTTCCCAACAAGCGTCCACTGGAACATCCAAAACAGATTCGTTATAGTGAGCTCCGTTGTCTTTAATTCGAATTACTTTTCCAGTAAATTTTTCAAGAACGAGTATATCATCTCCAACAAAATACATTGTTGTTGGAAATTCTAATCCCGTGGAGAATTTTTGAACGATAAAATCACTATCAAATACAACTGGTTCTAGCGGTGAGGTCAAAAAACCGGCAGGAAGTGTACCGTCAGGTTCCCCTGCTTTGAGTAAATCTTTAATTTCTTTTTTAACTTGATTATACAACTGTTCAATTTGTTCTAGCGGTGAGGCCGAAGAATTTGCAGAAAGTGCACTATCAGCTCCCCATACAGTTACGATTGATCCTAAAGCACAGGCGATAAAAACAAAAACTATAATGTACATAACGCCCATTTATTTTTTAGAAACTTACTCCCAAATAGAGTTAACCACTAAATATTCGTGAAATTCCCTCATCTACGTTCAATCGAAATAATTGAAAATTTGGCTATCCAAAGGGGCGTTGAATGCTCATTAAAAAAGGCTGAAGCCTTTCAATTGATAAGAAATGTCGTAGATTAAAAAAACGAAACCGAACAAAAATAGATTATTTGAAAAATCGTTTTATTTCATTACATACAATTCCAATTTGGTTATCAGTCAACGTTACAGATGAGGGTAACCATAATCCTCTATCAGAGAAACTTGAAGCTTGTTTATACTCTCGATCCATCTTCCTATATGGTTTCAATCTATGAATTGGTGGATAATATATTCTTGTTCCGATTTGTTTTTTTTCAAGATATTTGATTAATTGTGTTCTTTTTGCTGCTGATTTTAGAAAAATATCTATCATCCATGGTGTTACATTTTTTAGATCGGTTTTTAAAAATTCTATGCCTTCAACATTAGAAAGTAAATCAACGTATTTCTTAAACATTCTTCTCTTTTTTAGGATACGTTTTTGTAATTTACGCATTTGTGCGATGCCAACAGCAGCCTGAAACTCTGTAAATTTAAAGTTATAGCCAATTGTTGAATGCGAAAATGATTTTTCCATTTGTTTTTTTATACCAATCTTACGCCCAAAGTCTTTCAAAGCCATTGCTCTTTCATAGATTTGTCTATCGTTAGTAACTATCATACCACCCTGCCCAGTTGTAATAATTTTTGGTGTACTGAAGGAAAAAATTCCAACATCGCTAATAGTACCTATATGCCTTCTATTGTAATAACAACCGATCGCGTGAGCTGCATCTTCAATTAGCAGTATACCTTTTTTGTCAGCAAACTCTCGAAGGACTTTCATATCAATTGGTCTACCATTAAAATCTACAGGCATGACAGCCTTTGTTTTTTTACTAACTGATTTAGACATCTTTTTTAAATCTAAATTTAGTGTGTTTTTTTCAATATCTACCAGAACAGGTTTTGCACCAGTTGCTTCAACTGAGTTTGGGGAAGCAACAAACGTTAGATCTGGAACAATAACCTCATCTCCCATTTCTATATTCAAGGCTTTGAGTCCTACATACAGTGCTGCTGTACCACTAGTTACTGCACAAGCATATTTTGCTCCAACGAAACTTGCAAACATTCTTTCAAATTCCTTTGTTTTTGATGATTCAGTATACCACCCAGAATCTATAACTGACATTAACTCTTTTTTTTCAGCATTATCCATGAATGGTTCAATTTGATTAATTCTTTTCAAACGTTTTCATCTAATTTCTTAAAAAACGATAAATAAAGATGACTTACCTTTTTTACTATGAACAAATTCAAATCAATACTTGTAACTGGTGGGGCAGGATATATTGGAAGTGTTTTAACACATAAACTTGTAGAATTAGGCTATAATGTTAGGATCATAGATTCACTAATTTATGGCAGTGACGGGATTTCTGATCTAATATCTAAGAATTCAATTGAATTAATTGAGAAAGATATTCGGGATGAAAAAACCTTGAATGAGGTGGTAAAAGACATTGACTGTGTAATTCATTTGGCTGCCATCGTTGGTGATCCACTTTGTAAAAAAATTCCAGTATCTGCTAAACAGATTAATGAAGATGCCACCAAAAAACTAGCAAATATTTCAAAAAAACAAGGTGTAAAACGATTTATTTTTGCATCTACATGTAGTAATTATGGTTCAGCTTCAACTATGGTTGATGAAAATAGTCCAATACAATCTCTTTCATTATATTCCAAAACAAAAGTAAATTCTGAAAATTTTATTTTAAATACCAAGAATTCTAGTTTTGAACCTTGCATTCTCCGGTTTGCTACTGCACATGGTCTTTCACCACGAATGAGATTTGATTTAATGTTGCAAGAATTTCTTCGTGATGCTGTTCTAGACAAAAAAATTAGAATTTATAATCCAAATTTCTGGAGACCATTAGCTCATGTGGATGATATTTCAAATGCATGTGTAACTACGATCAACAGTCCTAAGGATATCATTTCTGGCGAAGTATACAATGTTGGAAATACTAATGAAAACTACACAAAAAAAATGCTTGCAGAAATCATTCAGAAGTTTATTCCTTCAACTAAAATTGTAATAACTGAATCAAAAACAGATTTGAGAACCTACAAAGTCTCATTTGATAAGATTAAAAATAATTTAAAATTTATTTCAAAAAAAACTATTCGAGATAGTATTTCTGATATTTTGACTGAAATCCAAAAGGGTAATTTAGATCCAAGGGCTTCAGAGTTTTCTAATATGTCAAAATTAACTGAACGAGTTAAGGCTTTTTAAATTATGATTTAGACGCAATCTATAATATAGCCACAGATTTTTGTTTTCTGTGAGAATTTTTATTACTGGCACAACTGGATTTTTAGGGCAACAACTATCAAATTTGTTGTTACAAAAAGGTCATAAAATTGGAACATTAGCTAGAAATGTAGCAAAATCAGATCGTGCAATTGCTTCAAACACTGAATCGATGATACTGGGTGAGAAAAATAAGGGAATGTCATATTATTTTGGTGATCTAACTGATTATCTGAACATTCACGACGTTTTGAATAATTTTAAACCTGATGTAATAATTCATCTTGCTGCGCAAACTTCAGTTGCTTATAGTTTTACTCATACTACTGAAGTACTTAATGTAAATTTTCTTGGTGTTGTTAATATGGCTGAAGCCGCACGTAGAGTTCTTCCTAAACTTAAGAGGTTCATTTTTTCTGGTTCAGTTGAGGAATATGGAATTCAAACTAAATTTCCAACCAAAGAAACTGCTGAGCTGAGAGCTGCTAGTCCATATGGTGTAGCAAAAATAGCATCGGAGAAATTTTTAAAATATCTGAACCAGGCATATGGATTTCCTACAATAATTTTTAGGAATGCAAATTCCTATGGTCGACAGTACAATCACCAGTTTGTGATAGAGAGTATGTTGTACCAAATGTATAATGAAAAATCTTCTATCAAGTTAGGTGATCCAACTCCTATTCGTGATTTTGTCTTTGAACCAGATCTGCTTGCCGCATATCAACTAGCTGCTGAAAGTCATAATAAAAAAATCATTGGAGAATCTATTAACATTGGAACTGGTAAATCAATATCTATTAAACAACTTGCAGAAAAAATTAGAAAGATTACGGGTTACAAAGGAAAAATCAAATGGAATAGTTTTCCAAAAAGAGCATTGGAAATTCCAAAACTAGAGGTTGATAATTCTAAGGCAAAAAAATTATTGAAGTGGAAACCAAAACACACCTTGGATCAAGGACTAAAAATCACAGCATCATATTATTCATAAGTAAAACAGTCTTATATTTTTAAATTTCTTGGGTTGTAGAACACAAGCGATAAAAAATCTCTAAATTCAACATATTTTTTATTGGATTGCATGAATTTTTTTACATCCTTTTTTTCAGGCCAACTAAAATAATTTCCGTTATCCTGTGTGATTTGCTCAGTTTTTTTATCTCCTTTCTTAAGATTATTTAGTATAGATAGTAATTCATAGCCTGCTACGACATGAGCACGAATAGCTATGTGACTAACAGATTCATTTTTTTCAGTTTTTATTTTTTGTCTTTTAATTATTTTTCCTGTGTCTATACCTTCATCGATATAATGAAGTGAAAATCCGATCTCGTTTTCGTTATGTAATAATGCCTGAAAGATTGGTGCCATTCCTTTGTATTTAGGCAATAATGATGGATGAAAATTAATCACACCACCATTTGGTATCGTTAAGAGTGAATTTTTCAAAATTTCTGCATATCGAATACAAATAATCAAATCTGGTTTTATCTCATTAATTTTATTTAACCAGATTTCGTCGTTTATGGAACCTTCTATTTTGAAAACAGGAATGCCGAACATTTTTCCAAGATTTGCGTTAGTCTCAATGTAGCAATCATTAGAATGCTTATTCATATGAAAAATCCTACGGATTAAAACAGCAATTTTATAATTTATGATTTCTCTTGCATAAAATATTGCAAACTGCAAACTGGATTTCTTTTTTACCTTATTGAACAAGCCTAAAGTTGTCGTATTTGAATCTAATATTCTGTCTTGAATGAATATTCCAGATATCTCATTTGCAAATTTTTTTAATACAGGATATGATAAAAGCCCAGAATATGGTATATCATCATTCGCTAATATTACAATTTTCACCGTTATTCAGTGATTTTACAGCTTTAGGCAACATAAAAAAAATACTCAGACATCATACGTGAATTATGATAACTCAGTAATTATTATAACAAGAAAATGCCGAAATTTGTATATTATGACTGTAATCGTATTTGTTCTTACTCTGGATGAAATAGATGGAGTTTCACAAATCATGCCTAAAATCAAAAAAGAATGGGCTGATCAAATTATGCTTGTTGATGGTGGGTCAACTGACGGAACCATTGAAAAAGCTAAAGAATTAGGATTTGACGTAATTCATCAAAAAAACAAAGGAGAGGGAAATGCTTGCAGAGTTGGTACAGAGGCAACAAAATCTGATTTTATTATGTTTTTTAGTCCTGATGGAAACCATTTACCGGAAGATATTCCCAAATTAATACAAAAAACCAAAGAAGGTCATAATGCAGTTCATATTTCTAGATTTGGGAAAAATTCAGTTAGTGATGATGCAAATTGGCTTGACCGTTTTGGAAATAACATGTTTACATTTTTAGTCAATGTATTTTTTGGAGGAAATTATACTGATGCACTCAATGGTTTTCGAATTATAAGCAGAAAGTTATGGGACGAATTAAAAACTGATGCCCAATATCTGGATATTGAAGAACAAACTTGTATAAGACTTGCAAAAAGAAAAATTCCAATTTATGAAATAAATAGCAAAGAGCCATGTAGAGTTGGCGGTGAGAGAAAAATGAGACCGTTAATTACTGGTGCACAACTAAGTCGCCAAATAATCAAGGAGTTCATTTTTTGGAACAAGTAAGGATGAAAGCAGCAAAGGAAACTAAATGGGATAAACTATACGATCCTGAAACTAAGTCATTGTTTTCAAGATTGGAGGAATTTGTAATTAACACATATTTTTCTGGCGCATTTACTAGGGCTATATTGGCTGCTTCAAATATTAAAAGAGGAAAAATTTTTGAACCAGGTTCCGGTGGTGGAATGGCATGTGCTAAATTTGCAATACAGGGATTTGATGTAACATCAATGGATTTATCTGAAAATGCATTACATAAAGGCAAGAATCTATTCAGACAAATGGGTTTAGAAGCTAAATTTGCTTTAGGCGACTTATTTCATATTCCTATTAAAAATGAAGAGTTTGATTTAGTTTTTAATCAAGGTGTGATGGAGCATTTTAGATTAGCTAACTTAGATCCATCAAATGGAATAAAAGAAATGTTACGTGTTTTAAAAAAAAATGGGACACTAGTTATTTTGGTTCCAGCATATTTTTCTCCACTATTTCTTATTTATCATTTTTTTAAGACATTTAATTTAGTTAACAAGTATTGGCCATATACAGATCAAGATTTTCTTCACAAGCATGAGCTGTATGATATGATGAAAAAGGCAGGATGTGAGAATATTGTTGTCAGAAGAGTATGGTCATCCTTGTTTTTTTCTATGATTGGATATTGTAAAAAATAGATGAAATAAATGGAGACAAAATTACAATTATCAAGATCCAACGTAGTGTTATATCTCATTTTAATAGTGATAATTTCCTTAGGTTTGAAACTGTATTTGGTTGATTTTTCCCTACCAGTTAATTCTGATAATCTTTCATATGTTCTAAATGGAATCGCACATAGCAATGGAGATTTTGATCATTCTCCATCACGTTCAATAGGCTGGTCACTCTTTTTATCACCATTCTTTAGCCTAATGAACTCAAATGATTTTCTTGACTACTCAAATGTAGCAAAAATAATCAGCATCGGTGTTTCAACAACAACAATTTTCCTTATTTACAAAGTGGGACGAAAATTCTTTGACGAAAGATATTCCCTTGTGGCAGCTTGCCTTTTTGCATTTCTTCCACAATTAAATTACAATTCAGTAATGGCGTTAAGTGAACCTTTGTTTATTTTTTCAATCCTGGCGTCATTTTATTTTTTATTAAACGATAAATCAAAATTTATCATACCCGCATTAGCTTTTGTAGGTTTTAGTTATTGGATTAGACTTAACGGAATAATTTTTTTCCTAATAATATCGCTCACATACATACTTACTTTTAAAAAATCTCGTATTTTTTTAAGAAATTATGGTATTGGTTTAGTAATATTTCTGATAATTATTTCACCAATACTTCTACAAAAATATGAACAATTTGGTGATCCTTTCTATTCCTCATATCAGGATAAGATGTTTTCAAATAATTATGAAGAGTTGATATCAAATCTTTCGTTAAATACAGAAGCTTCTGCGTCATCATATATTGAAAATAATGGAATTTTAGATTTTATGTACACATTTTTCATTAGTGGAATTTTCAATTCTATGATAATGTTATCTAAACTTTCATTTCCTTACATATTTATTTTAATTCCATTTGGAATTTTATTTTCATTCAGAGCCTTTGATCAGAAATCACAATACACTAAAGCAAATTGGATTTTTATTTTAAGTTCAATACTTTTTATGTCATTTATTTTATCAGTTGTTCCTGAAAAGCGTTTCTTACTATTTTTGATGCCATTTTTAGTATTGTTTTCAGTTATTCCGATACATCGTGTAACCGAATATGGTCTTAGTACATTTTCGCTGTCACGAAACCAAAAGAATGCTTTTCTTGTAATTGTTATAATTATTGTAATAATTCTTTCAGGACTATTCACATTGCGATATGAAAAATTGGATCCAGGTTTAGAGAATGAAAAAATGGATTTTGCACAATATGCTCTGGAAAACCTTCATGGTAATACATTAAGGGATTTTGGTGGCGGTACTGATTATATTAATTCTGTAATACTACTTGATTACAATAATTTTCAAGATTTCAAAATTAGTTCTTTGGCAGATGATACTGAAAGAAGCAAACTTGCCTATCAAGAAATTGGTGTCTCAGCTAGCAACATTGAGGATTTAATTTTAAAAGGGGAACCACTTAATCTTAATTATTTAATTTCTAATCAGCATGATACATTTTATTATCCATTTGTTGATCAAGTATATCATAACGAAGAACAATATCCATACCTAATCAAAATATTCGATTCTCATGAACATGGGTATGAAAAATTAAAGATCAAAGTTTTTGAAATTGATTATGAAAAATTTAATTAATTACTGAACGAATGATTAATTTTCATTTACCCATTCATTATACAAATTATAATCAATTTTAAATAATTTTACATGATAATTAAAACCATTTTCTTTCGAATCATATTCTTTAACTAAAAATGGATATTTATTTTCGTGATTAAATATATCTGTTAGATGAAGCCTTAATTCATTATTTATCAGTTGAGACATATTATTTTCATCCGAAATTAAATGCGTTATTTTTTGTTTCTTCAGTACTTGAAAATAATCTATTAGATTGTCAATTAGTGGATTGTGATATTCTTCAGATTCTTCTATTCCAATATACACTTGTTCCACTTGTTTTGTTTGTTCATTCCATACTGGTGTTGCGTTTGGTTGTGATGTAGTAGATATTTTTTTAGGGGGCAACTCTTTCTTTAAGACGGGAAATTCGTCTACATTATGTAATGTGATCCAAGATAAATAAGTAAATTCTGGCCCATACCTCCCAAACTCTTTATTTATTTTCATTTCTTTTTGCCCAATCTCTGTCAAGATTTCATATGCTTCTCGATAATGTTCATTGTCCATCGCTTTCCATTCTACAAAAATAATTGATGAGAAAATTATTCCTCCGATGATCATGCAAAAAATTAAATTTTTTCTATGAAATTTCTCAAGAAATATTTTAAAAGTAAAACATGCAAGTACACAAAAAATTGGATATAGAACATAAAGATATTTCATCTCTTGAAACTCTCTTGAATAGCCATAAAAAGCTGGAATTAACATTATTAGTATTGATAAAATTATTATAATTTTCTTATAGTCTAAGCTTTTAAAAATAAATATTATTCCCAAAGGAACAAAAATTATGAAGGACGGAATTTGAACCCATCCAGCATATTTAATCAAATT
>Ga0066380_10000141_pt1 | contig 10202 bp, 10 predicted proteins | sample Knorr_S23_td_O2m_FD_70948 | JGI IMG/M metagenome (GOLD analysis project Ga0066380, IMG submission 70948) | Marine microbial communities from Southern Atlantic Ocean transect - Knorr_S23_td_O2min_ad_571m_LV | ecosystem: Environmental > Aquatic > Marine > Oceanic | place: Southern Atlantic ocean...
GAGAATGAGTTCCGTCAGGCGGTTCTACGGCAATGACCTCAGCTCCGAGCTGGGCTAGCAGAAGCCCGGTCAGGTTGGCGCGTTCATCGGTGAGGTCAAGAATCCTGTAAGGCGAAAGCATCGACGACATTGTGCACCTTTCACGAGGACAGTTTCTCAAAAGTTGCTAACCCATATTTTCTGAAGACGGTCCTTTGTGAGTTTGTGTTAAATCTGTGATGGGAGGGCAACCCATATGGACCCTGACGACGACAAGTTGCAGATGCTGAGGGAATCCATACGGCTTACCGAAGAAATTCTCAGCCGGCTTGACCAATCCCGATCGGAGCGTCCTGAAATTGGGCCCGATTCGACTGTCATTGCACGCCTTACTCACGCCCGCGAATGGAGACTGCGTTATCTCAGTCATCTCGAGATGGGCGGCCAACCGCTTGATCTGGGGGATGAGTGGTCCATGCATCACGGACATGATCTCGCCATCGAGTGGGGATATGAAGTCTGGGATGAAAACAGAATCGGATTGAGGTGCAGAAGTTGTGATGACTGGATTCAGCTGTATGACGTGGATCCGGCACCAACCCTGGCGCCCACCATCGCTGACCTTTATGTGGAACACGAAACCCACACTGTTCTCTCCTGGCGCCGAGGATCCGAAGCAGGCATCGAGTGCGTCACCTGTGGAGCTGTTAGAGAGGACGGGTTTCCATTACTTACCGCACCTGTGAGCGGCTGGTTCGATCAGGTGTGGAATAGCTAATTAGATAGAACCTCGTGGTTGAGTTATTGGTGCGCCGGGTGGGACTCGAACCCACACGTCCAAAGACACCGGCACCTAAAGCCGGCGCGTCTGCCAGTTCCGCCACCGGCGCTCGTATCACAACCTACCGGTCAAAACGCGTGCTGCAGTAGAGGCCGTCAACCGCGACCACCAACCCCTCCGGGGGACAGGCGCTCAGCGGTGACCGCCGAATAGATTCGTGTGTACCGGTCAGATACAAGGCAGACTTCGGTTATGCAGATCACCAGAATCTTTACCGGCGAAGACGGGCAATCCCATTTCGAAGAACTCGAGATACCGAGTACCGATCTTGGTCCTCCACGTGGCGAAATCAGCTCATCAGTAACAAGTACCTCATCGTTCTTTCGGACAACCCACACCGAAGGCGACGATGACGTATACGACTATCACTGCGCGCCTCAACGCCAATTCGTCATTCACCTGAGCGGGTCCGTCGAAATCGAAATCGGCGACGGAACTACACGTCGTTTCGGCGTCGGCGATATCTTGCTAGCCGATGACACCACAGGGCAAGGGCATATCAGTCGAGGTGTCGAAACCCCGCGCCGGCAAGTCTTCATCGTCGTTCCACCAGACCTAGATCTTGAAAGTTGGCGAAAATAGGTTGGTTGCACCAGCCAAGGTCCAACACTGCCAAATTTGTCTCTCCGAAGAGGAAACTAAGATCGGCATCAGGAAGGACACATCATGCTCAGATTGACGTTCCTGGTTCGGCGCAAAGAAGGCATGTCACGCGAGGACATGCAGCGCTACTGGCTTGAAGAACACGGTTCCCTCGTTGCAGGGCATTCCCACACTCTTGGCATGCTCCGGTATGTGCAGGTGCATACCACCGACGATGACCATTCCCGGCTACCTGGCCGACGCGGCGAGATGGAAGAACCATATGACGGGGTTGTAGAAGTGTGGTGGGAGTCTAAAGAAGCCATGGTCGCGGCCACCCGATCCGACGACGGTCGAAAGGTGGACCAGATCCTCCGCGACGACGAGGAGAACTTCATAGATCTGAGACGTTCAGTTGCCTGGTTCAACTATGAATACCCGCAAGTCAACCCGACTCCGGAAAATATTGTCGCGACAGAACGCTCCAGCCTGGTTAAGTTGTACTTTCCGCTCCGCCACCTGGACTCACTCACCGTTGACGAAGCCCAGTGGTATTGGCGCACCCACCATGGGCCGGTGATTCGTCGGCAGGCGCACGGTTCGGGAATTGTTCGTTACCAGCAGGTCCATCGCGACGAACCGGAGCTTACGGCCGCAATTAATCGTTCCAGAGGATCGAAAATCGATCCCTACCTTGGTCACGCTGAAGTGTGGATGGATCGAAACTCAATGGGGAATCCCACCCCGGAAAACAGGGCAGCATCCAGACGTGCCTACGACGACGAAGCGAAATTCATTGACTTCTCGCGGTCGACCATGTTTCTCACCAAAGAACACGTCATCGTTGACCGACGCTGAATCAACGGTCCACGAGACCCTTTACACCGTCGACTACCCGTTGCATGTTGGCCTTATGGACGAGTCGCCGTTCATGGAGCACTCGGCTTTCCTGAGTGGGATCTTTTAATGCTCGAGGAGCGGTTCCGTTGTTGTCTTTGCCGATAGTCATTGAAAATCGAAGGCGGCTTCCGCCGCCTTGTTCGGCGAGGTCGAACCTCCAGATTGCGCCGGGCTTCTCTGCGTCGGTGATCCGCCACTCAAAGGCCGCCCTATCTTTCCACTCGGTGACGATGCAGTCGGTTTCCCATTCACGGACGCCGGAAATTGAGTTGCTTCCGCGAAACGTTGAACCAACTTGAGGATCTCCATCACTTGTCCACTCGGCTTTGACTAATTCTTCGGAAAATTGAGCGGGCATATTGATGTCAGAAATGACATCCCAAATGGCCTTGGGTCGAGCATCCGTGTCGATCTCAACTACGACACCTGGACCATCTTCGATCCGTGCGCTCCCGTCTTGGCTTCCCTGGCTTCGAGTGAAACCCCATTGATCGAAGTAGGTGATTTCAAAAGCTGGGCGCCGAGGAGCAGGCGAAAAATCTTGGCCGATCGTGTAGGCCACAGGAAAACACACCAAAGTCGTCACACCAGAAGGAATCCCGAGTAGTTCCGCTACATCTTCCGACTTGTTGTTGAGCATTGTCGCGTATGCGGTACCCAACCCGCGCGAACGCAAAGCCAGGTTGAAACTCCACGCCGACGGGATTGCGCTGTCAAATAGCCCAGGACGTCCGCTGTCGTCATGAATTCCCCAGATTGCGCACATTACGAGGACCGGGGATCTGGAAAAGTTTTCGACCAAAAACGCGCTTGAACTCACCACTCGCTCTTTGGGATGACCTGTCCCGTCAAGACGCCCTCGAGCGTTAATGAAAAGCGTTCCAACTTCGGCATACAAGCGTCCCAGTTCGTTCTTGGTGTCTTGGTCACGAATTACCAGCCACCGTCGACTGGCGTCGTTCCCGCCGGTTGGTGCCTGCTCAGCTAGGTCAATGCATTCGAAGATCAGTTCGTCGCTGACGTGGCGCTCAAAATCCAAACGCTTGCGAACAGCGCGCGTTGTGGTGAGAAGACGGTCGACATGGTCAAGATCGAAACCAGATTCAGACAGAGAATCGCTCATATGACGAATCTAGGTCGAATCGGCCATCAAAGGATGGGCTTAATTGGGTCGCACCGAGAACACCGAGGAAGGTACGAGAGGTGAACGCATCGGAGGCGAAGAACGGGGCGTGGAACGATCGGCTCCAGCACTTGGAAGGCGTAGCGCACCAAAGATTCCGATGGTGGCGCATCCGGCTGAGAGAAGAAGGACCCAAGTAAACGAAGACGTCCAATCTGCCACCGCCCCACCGACTTGCGGTGAGATCATTTGAGCGACCCCGAAAGCTAGTGTCGCTGCACTGAAGCCTGGACCGTAGTCCTCCGGCGAGGCGTTTTGAACGAAGTACATGGTCAGGGTTACTGGGATCGACGCGAAAATTATTCCCAAAAACGTCGCCGAAACCAGCGTGGGGAAGAACCAGCCGGGCAGAATTGCGAGTACCACCAAACTCCACAGAGCGAACGCACTGGCGAGGCTCGCTCTCATCCCAAAGATCTCAATGGCCTTCGCCATGATCGGGCCACCGAACACCATTGCAAAACCCACCAAAGTGAACGCCAACGACGCATTGCCGGAACTCCATCCACTGTCGTCTTCCAAACGACTGGTCAAGAATGCGAGAACCAGCAAGTACATGAACCCGAACGTGGTGTACATCACCGTCACAGGTTTCCAACCAGCGACGCGACGCAAGGCATCGAACCCCCCGATACCACCTTTGGAAGACACCGTTCCTTTGGAGTGTCGCACCACAGCGATCGTCGCAAGTGCGATAACAAGTCCAATCGCTGCCTGAATTAGATAAACGGTTCGCCACCCCTCGCTACCTGAGACTTGACGAACCCAGGCAGCCAACTGACTGGTAAACACGATGCTCAAACCCATGCCTGACGAGAGCACCGCGATTACGAGACCGCGCTTTTCAGGAGGGAACGCGTCAGTAGCGATTACCGGGGTTGGAATCCACACACAAGCCCCACCGAACCCGGACAGAAACATCGCCGCTCCGAGCACGACGACGTTCGAAGCTACCGCAGCTAGCACCAGCCCACCTACGCTGATCACGAGACCGATCCGCATGATCGCCATCAGACGCAAACGCGAAGACATGATGGCCACCGCAAGGGTTCCGACAAGGTAGGCGCCAACATTGGCGGTTGCTAAGGAACCGGCGATGGTATTCGACAAACCCAAATCAGAGCGAACAGCTGGCAACACCACGCCGAGGGTGAACCGACCAAAACCCTGAGCGACTCCTGCGCTCGCAGCCGCTAACGCGACGGCTATCCAGGTGCGGGCTGCCACGAACACGAGGCTACCAACGCAGTAACCAATGGGACTTAGGTCCCTGTAGCAGGCCATTCTTCGGTGAGTACATTATCGCTGAAGCGAAATTGTCTTCGTCGGGATACGGCACCGGTCGGGTTGTCATGCCTAACATCGCGACTGTGTCAGCAGGAGGAAAGCATGGCCATCAGCATCGACCCCGCTACAGGTTTGAAGATATTCGACACCCGTGCAGCCAAGGCCAGCGAAAAAATTCGCGGCCAAGGCTATGGAATAAACGCTGATCTAGCTCTCAAGACACTGCCCGACGCCCCAGTTGGAGACAAGTTCGACGCCGTAGAGCAAGCCAAGTACCGCGAATTTAAGGAGCAGCGGCGAGGCGCGGCTGACTACATGTCAATGGAGGGCGAGTTCTCCAAATACCTCGAAGACCACTACTCAGAGCCCCCTGTTGAACGCGAACCCCTAACCGATCAATGCGAAATCTTGGTCGTAGGTGCAGGCTTCGCTGGGCTGTTGTTGTGGTACCGACTCAAAGAAGCTGGGTTCACCGACGTCAGATTCTGTGAGAAGGGCGGCGACGTAGGTGGCACCTGGTACTGGAACCGGTACCCAGGCATCGCGTGTGACGTGGAATCGTACAGTTACCTACCTCTTCTGGACGAAATGGATTATTTCCCAACGATGAAATTCGCGTCGGGTTTTGAAATCCTCGAATACTGCCAGACGATGGCAACGAAGTTCGGTTTCTACGACAAATGTCTCTTTCACACAACGGTGGAACGAACTGACTGGAACGAAGCAACTGGCCGCTGGACTGTGCACACTGACCGCGATGACACTATGCAAGCGCGATACGTCATTTTGGCCAACGGTATTCTCACCACCCCCAAATTGGCACGCATCGGAGGCATGGAAAGTTTCGAAGGTGATTCGTTTCACACCTCGCGTTGGCGTTATGACGTTGATCTGGAAGGAAAAACCGTAGGGATCATCGGAACTGGAGCGACGGCGGTTCAGGCCGTCCCGGAGCTAGCAAAAATTGTTGGTGATCTATATGTCTTCCAGCGGACGCCGTCTTCAATCGACGTGCGTGACCAGCGGGCCACATCATCTGAAGAAATCGACTCTTGGAAAGTCGAACCTGGATGGGCTCTCGCGCGGAGAAAAAGATTTTCGCGAATCTCAGAAGGGCGAACGGCAATCAAAGCCAACGATGATTACTTGGCTGGCAAAGTTGATGATTTCAAAGAACGGAAAAAACATCAAACAAAGCTCACCCGCGAAGAGCTGGTTCAAAAACAACTGCAGTCAAACTTCCGCATCATGGAACAGATACGAGCGCGAGTAGATGCCATAGTCGAAGATCCCAAGACAGCTGCAGCTCTAAAACCGTTCTACCCCTACGGCTGTAAACGGCCCACCTTCCATGATGAATACCTACCCACGTTCAACTTGCCACATGTCCACCTCGTCGATACCGCACCTATGGGCGTCACCAGTATCAATGAGAGAGGTGTGGTGCACGACGAGACCGAATACCCACTTGATGTGTTGATATACGCGACAGGGTTTCAATGGATGGCGACGTCGACGTTCAACATGATCACTGGCCGCGGTGGCCAAACCATGAGCGACAAGTGGCAAAACGAGGGAACTAAAACGTTCCTGGGCATACATAGCAACGGATTCCCGAATCTTTTCGTTGTCACCGGACCCCAAGGCGGAGGAGGAAGCTTCAACTTCACCGATGCCATCGAAACCCATGCGGATTACATCGTTTGGATGCTCTCCAAGATGCGAGACGAGGGTCATGAAACGGTTGACATCACCGAACAAGCAGAAATTGATTATGCCGAACACTGCCGCGAGGTCGACACTGCGACTGCTCCCCTTCGCGATTGTCTCTCTTACTACAACGGCCACGGAGACGCTGAACCGGGAAGCCTCGCCTACTACGGGGGCGGCAATTGGCATAAGTTTCGGATCCGAGCCCAGGAAACGCTCGACCCCTACGTATTTGATTGAGCGCAGCCGCCTAGATGAGGTGCGGGATCACGTCTGCGGCGAGTCGCTCAAGATTGGTTCCCATAAATTCTGGGTCTATTCCCGGAGGCAAACCTGACGTCGTGATGTCCGTAATGCCGTATAGGTCAATGAATTCTCTCAACTCTCTAACGACCTCTTCGGCGTTGCCAACGATCACCGTTTGAGGGATTCCATCGTTACTTCCCCAGCCGTATTCGTCGGGAGTTTCAGCCATAAAGGTTCCGTACACGCCCATGCGGAATCGTTCTGCCTCTCGAATGATCGGCCAGTCTCGGTCGCGATCATCGGTGACATATACGGAGCGAACGATGCCAACGCGATAATCGTCGGGGTCTCGGCCATCAGCTCGAACTGCGTTTCGCCAAGGATCTAGCACCTCGTCTCTTCGGCCCTGCGGAAGCAGGTTCGTGCCAAAACGTGCGGCGCGCAACGCGCCGGCTTCTTTCATCGCTGCTATCCACAGCGGCGGTCCACCTGATTGCACAGGCTTTGGGTACACGTTGATGTCCGATAGTTCGTAACGTTTGCCGCTGAAGCTAAAGGGTTCGTCGCTCCAAGCGAGGCGAAGAATTTCGATCGCCTCATCAGTCATCGACACCCTGTTGGGTAACGGAATACCGAAGGCTTCAAACTCTTTTGGTACATAACCCATGCCGATACCGAACTCCATCCGACCATTGGAGATGTGGTCAAGTACCGCTAACTCCTCGGCGAGTCGGACCGGGTGGTACAGAGGAAGCAAAGCGATGTCGTTCGATATGCGAATGTTTTTGGTTCGAGCTGCTATGGCCCCCGCCAAGGGTTGGAAAGCAGGTAGGTAGCCATCTTCGAGAAAGTGATGTTCGCTGAACCAAACATGATCGAACCCAAGTTCGTCGGCGAGAACGGATTGTTCGATAGTCGCGGAATAGACGTCCGTCATTGACGTGTCGCCGCCGGGCACGTGACGACAGTCGTACATGACGCCAAATCGAAGTGATTGAGGCACTGTGTTCTCCTCGCCCTGATGCGATGTTTGGACGGTAGTCGCTCCCTCGGGGCTAAGTTCTCCTCCATGCAAATCGAACGCGACAAACGGGGCGAGGAACTCGGCCCCAACCAGTATGAAGACGCCGAGGGCTATATCGCCCCGTTACCCGCAGGTTCTGGACCACGATCGAACCCATTAGGTGAATTCCCGACAGGCCCAGCAATCGGAGAACGCCTCCCCGATATCGTCGCTTCGGCCTCGGATGGCCGCAGTGTTGACCTCCACGCAGATCGCGACGGTCAGCCAGCGGTTCTCGTTTTTTCGAGATCGGTGGTCTGGTGACCGCCGTGTCGAACCCAGCTGGTCGAGCTGGAAAAAGGAATGCCGGGTTTCGAAGCCGCTGGAGCGAAACTCTACGTCGTGAGTTACGACGAGGCCGACGCCCTTGCTGACTATAAGAACGCTCACGGCGCTACTTTTACGATGCTGTCGGATCCCAATAGCGACGTGATTCGTTCCTTTGGGATTCTCAATACCACCATTGCCGAAGACGATCATCCTTGGTACGGGATTCCCTATCCGGGCGTGTACGTCACAGACAGTGACGGCGTCATCATCGAAAAGTTCTTTGAGAACAACTTCACAGTTCGCCCAGGCCCCGAACAGCTTTTGGCGGCGCTGAGAGGAGAAGAGGTAGCCCTCCAAGAACGATCTGATTCAGACGCCGAGGTCACCGTCGAAGTCGAATTCGAGGGAAACAGTCTTCCGGTGGGTATCTCAAGGCAAATCGTCGCTCGCTTCTCGGTACCCGAAGGCATGCATCTATATGAGGAACCGGTCCCGGAAGGGTTAGTGGCGGCATCGATCGAATTAGACCCGGACCTAGAGGGGATCGTTGCCTACACGGCCGTAACACCGAAAACCCAGTCGATCACCTTGACCGGAGATGGTCACACTCTCGAGGTGTACGAAGGGGATGTCGTGTTGCGCTTGCCGGTCGCTCAAAACGGACGAGCTATGACAAAGGACGAAGAAGGGCGATGGGTTTCGATCACCGGACGGGTTCGGTGGCAGGCATGTGACAGCGAGGCATGTGACCTCCCGGGGGAACAAAGCTTCGATTTTCGGGTTCCAGCCGGATTCACCGTCATGGCTGATATGGGTCCTGGTGAGGGACGAGTGCCGCCAATGAACGGTGCGACCCACTTTCAGAAAATGACCGCCCGCCATTAGTAAAAGGATTGACAGCCTTACTGGTTGAGGACATCGTTTGCGAGAAGGTGTGCTTGTAGCTGCCCTAGGCTGGACTCATGCTTGAACTTGCGTACTTTGATGCCGACGCGGAGGATGAAGAGATCCTGAGCGCTCTTCGCGAGGACGGTGCCTGCGTACTCGTCGACGTGATGGGTGAAAATCTCAAGTCGCGAGTCAGCGAAGAATTGCAGCCGTTTATTGAAGCCACACCGACTGGACGCGACGACTTTACGGGGAGGCTCACGGGGCGAACAGGCGCATTGGTTGCTCGAAGCGAGGCGTCCCGAGAACTTGTGATGCACCCCACGCTCACCGGCCTCGCCCAGCAGTTTCTTGGGCCGTACACCGACAAGATCCAACTACATCTCACCCAGGTCATCAACATCCAACCGGGCCAGGGCGCTCAGCCTCGCCACCGGGACCGGCTTGCCTGGGGTGGGTACGTGCCACCCGAAATAGAGCCACAATTCAACACCCTGTGGGCTCTTACTGATTTCACCGAAGAAAACGGGGCTACGCGAGTGGTACCTGGATCTGTCAAATGGCCCACCGAACGGCGCGCTACAGACGAAGAAACGATTCAAGCGGTGATGAAGGCGGGATCCGTCCTGCTGTATTCAGGGTCGGTAATCCACGGCGGCGGTCAAAATCTTTCAGATTCGGACAGGACCGGTATCAATATCACCTACTGCCTTGGATGGTTGCGTACTGAAGAGAACCAGTATCTGTCATGTCCGCCCAGTGTTGCCAAGAACCTTGACCCCGATTTACAGGAAATGCTTGGGTACACCATGGGCACCTACGCGCTCGGTTATTTCAGCGACCCTGAAGGTGTCACCGAAGTCAACGACCTTCGTCCGCCCGAGTTCGTTCTTGACCGTTCACCGCGAGAGAAAGCAAGCAATTCAGCCCTCATAACCGATTGAACGAATCGTGACCGTTTCGTCCTCAGGTTGGTATGTGGTTCATCACGTTCAGTGTGATCTGGTCAATAGCCGGGTCTTCGAGTCCATATGCCCAATCGGTGCACCCAACAGTTAGTCGTTCGTCTCCCAAACGAAGATATGCCAGCGAGGCGCCAACGGAGCGTCAGCGTTTTCGCGGTACATCGAGTGCAGAGTCCAACCTTGATCGGTGCCTTCCTTCAGGCATTCGTCAAGAAACGCTTCGTGCTTGTCGGGCCCTTTGACTATTCCACTTGGTACCTTCCGCTTCATCGTCTTATTCGCTTTCGC
>Ga0066380_10000142_pt1 | contig 10194 bp, 8 predicted proteins | sample Knorr_S23_td_O2m_FD_70948 | JGI IMG/M metagenome (GOLD analysis project Ga0066380, IMG submission 70948) | Marine microbial communities from Southern Atlantic Ocean transect - Knorr_S23_td_O2min_ad_571m_LV | ecosystem: Environmental > Aquatic > Marine > Oceanic | place: Southern Atlantic ocean...
GATCGAGGAGACTCTTCGAACTGCAGTGTGATTGTGAATCTGGACAAGGGTGAACTGGAAATATATGCGGAGCGAGATATTGTGGATGATTTGATGGATCCAGTATTGGAAATCACGCTGGAAGAAGCTCTAAAATTAGCGCCGGGAGAAAATTTTCAGGTTGGTGATTCCTTTGTTGAAGTGATCGACCCTAGCATTTTTGGCCGGCGACTGGTAACAGCAGCAAAACAATTCTTCAGTCAGCGCCTGCAGGATGTGGAAAAACGCTATGTTTATGAAGATTATTCGCAGCGGATCGGTGAAATAGTAATTGGTACGGTACGCCAGATGCAGCGAGACAATATTTATATAAATATTGACCAGGCGGAACTGCTGATGCCAAGAGTCGAACAGATCATAACAGAACGGCACCGCAGGGGCGATACGCTAAGGGCGGTGGTAAAATCAGTGGAAGTTACACCGCGCGGGCCGGAGATAATTATTTCCCGAACTGATAATCATTTTCTATATAAACTATTTGAAATGGAAGTACCAGAAATCGAAGACGGTATTATTGATATTCAGGCCATTGCCCGTCAGCCGGGAGACCGATCCAAGATCATTGTGCGGTCCAATGATCGCCGGATAGATCCGGTTGGTGCCTGTGTAGGTATGCGCGGAAGCCGCATCCAGGCTATTGTCAGAGAATTAAATAACGAAAAAATTGATATAGTCAATTACAGTGAACAACCTGAAGTACTAATATCAAGGGCCCTTTCTCCAGCCACACCCCTTGACCTTTATATTGATGAAGATGATAAATATTGTGTTGCCCTATTCAATGACGATGAACTGGAATTTGCAATTGGCCGCGGTGGGGTCAATATCAACCTAGCTTCACGAATAACGAATTACCGTATTGACGCGTTTGGTAAGAAAGAATATGACCGTAATCAGAAACAGCAAACCACACCGTTGGCTGAGATACCTGATTTCAAACCAGCAAAAGCTAAATTATTAGATGATGCTGGAATTGTGACCGTATCTGATCTACTAAATGCCGATGAAAAAGAAATCTTGGCGATTGATGGCTTTGGTGAAAAAACACTGGAAGATGTCTTTAACTTAGTGGCTAATTATGTTGAAGCAAACAATGAAGAAGAGGTTAAAGAGGAAGTGAACGTAGAACAATTATTGGATGACTTGAAAGAACAGGAATCGGTCTCAGGAGAATCTGCAACCGAAGAAAAACCTGCGGATGATCAGAAAACAGAAAAAGAAGAAGATAATCAATCAGAGACTACCGCGGAGGAAACACCTATCACGGAAGGTGAATTGACGCTGGAAGAGAAAAGTAAGTAAATCCCTATGGCTACAAGACAAACACGAATTTTTCAGATTGCCAAAGACTTGAATATATCCCACACAGAAATACTTACCTTTTTGAAAAACAAGGGTGTTGAAGTATCGAGTCATATGTCCCCTGTGGACAAACATACACAAGATATGATTCAGGCGGAATTCCATAAAGAAAGGGAAGACATTGATCGGTTTCGAAAAGAACAGGTTCGTCGTGAAATACACCAGACGCGCATTGACGAACAGCAAAAGTCGCAGAAAAAACTAAATCTCTTGAGCCTTGATGAACAGCGCACGCTTGAAAAAAAGGAACAGAAAAAAGAAAAACAAAAGGCCGAAGAAAAGGCCATAGAGGAAGAACGTAAAAAGGCGGAGCAAGCCAAACAGGAAAAACAGGAAAAACAGGAAAAACAGGAAAAATCAGTAAAATCGAATCAGCACAAGCTTCGTAAGATTGACCTGAGCGAGATCAAGTCGAAAATCGGTACTATTACGCGCAAACCACCTATAAAAACTGATAAGCAGCAGGAACCAGCGAATCGTTCGGCCAAAGACGCAGTGAAACAGACACTAGCCAGGATGGATAAGAAAACTAGGAAAAAAATATATAAAAAGGACCGCAAGCAAGTTGCCGATGAAATAATTGCTGAGGACGATGTCCAAAAGATCCAGATCCCTGAATATTCCAGTGTCGATGAACTGGCGAAAATCATGGAATTGAGCCCCAGTGATATTATTCAAGAATGTATATCCTTAGGAAAGCTTGCTACTATTAATCAGCGTCTAGATTGGGAAGTCATTGAAATGCTAGCTGAAACTTTCGGATACAAAGCAGAACCAGTAAAAGATGTTGCGGAAGAATTGTTTTCCCTCGATGAATCACAGGAAGACCTCGATAAGGCCATTCCCCGAGGGCCGGTAGTGACTGTTATGGGACACGTGGACCATGGGAAAACATCATTACTAGACTACATCCGGGATGCGAATGTTGTTGCCGGTGAATCTGGTGGTATTACTCAACATACGGGGGCCTACCAGGTAGATCTACCAAAAGAAGGTAAACGGATCACTTTCCTGGATACACCGGGCCATGAAGCATTTACGGCAATGCGTGCCCGCGGCGCCCAGGTCACCGATATTGTTGTCCTGGTGGTGGCGGCAAATGACGGCGTTATGCCCCAGACAGCAGAGGCGATCAGCCATGCCAAGGCGGCGGGTGTACCGCTGGTGGTGGCAATTAACAAGATGGATCTACCAGATGTTGATCCGGATCGGGTAAAACGAGAATTATCAGATAATGAGGTATTACTTGAAGATTGGGGCGGTAAGGTTCAGGGTGTAGAGATTTCGGCAAAAAATGGTATGGGGATAGATGACCTGCTGCAATCGATCCTGGTGGAAGCAGAAGTGCTGGAATTGAAAGCGAACCAGGATACACTGGCCCGGGGTACAGTGATTGATTCAAAGCTAGACAAGGGTCATGGACCCATGGCTACTATATTGATCCAAAAAGGTACACTGAAAGTGGGTGATCCATTTATTTGTAATAATTATGCCGGGAAGGTTCGGGCCATTATGGATGAACGTGGACAACGAATCCAGGAAGCATTGCCTTCAGAAGCAGTGCAGGTTTTGGGTTTTGACCAAGTACCTCAGGCAGCGGACATTTTTTCAGTTGTTGATGACGCACGTGATCTGAAACGCCTGGCAGCAGATCGGCAACGCACCAAACGAGAGATCGATCAGCGCAAGATCAAAGCCACAACCTTGGATTCAATTTCGGCGAAGATCAAGGAAGGATCTGTGAAGATACTGCCACTGGTGATTAAAGGCGATGTAGATGGTTCGATCGAAGCATTGAGTGAAACACTGGAAAAAATAAAGAACGAGGAAGTTGGAATTCAGATCATACACAAGTCCGTTGGTCTTGTTACTGAATCCGACGTTTTGCTGGCCGCAGCCTCCGGAGCAGTGGTCATCGCTTTTCATGTACAGGTGGACGCCAACGCGAAACTGCAGGCCCAACAGGCTGGGGTGGATATCCGCTCTTACAACGTGATCTATAACGCAGAAGAAGAGGTCAAAATGGCCCTGGAAGGATTGTTGGAACCAGAAATAAAGGAAGAGATAGTTGGCCGAGCCGTGGTCCAAGAAATGTTCAAAATACCAAAGCAGGGTTTTATTGCTGGATCACGAGTAGATGAAGGTATCATACTGCGTGGTGCCAAAGCGCGGCTGATTCGGGATGATGAAGTAATACATGAAGGGACTGTCACTTCCCTGAAACGATTTAAGGATGATGTGAAAGAAATCAAGGAAGGTATGGAATGCGGCATCGGCATTGATGGCGCGGGGAAATTCAAAGAAGATGATGTAATTGTGGTCTACGAAATACAATCTATAAAGAGGACACTTGAAGTATAGACATGCAAGAACTGCCATACAAGCGGACCGATCGCGTCGGTCAGCAGATCAGGGAAATACTCGGACAGATCGCCCTCAAACACATTGACCTGAGTCACTTGGGATTCATTACCTTTACAGAGGTCAATGTTTCTCCCGATCTGCGCAGTGCCAAAATATTCTACAGTGTGATCAATCCAAAATACTCAAAGGATGAACTACAAGCGGCCATGAATGACCTGCGCAAAGCATTCCGGAAATACATTGGCCCTGAACTAAAAATCAAGAATATACCTAAACTTAAATTCTATTTTGATGAATCACAGGAATACAGTGAAAAGATCGATAAACTGCTAAAAGACCTGAAAAATATTACATGATTATAAATATTAATAAACCCACCGGATGGACCTCATTTGATGTGGTCAAGAAAGTGCGGGGTATTATAAAGGAAAAGAAAGTCGGTCACGCTGGTACACTGGATCCTTTTGCCGAAGGTGTACTGGTGCTAGGCACGGGACCTGATACAAAAAAACTAACAAATATCACGACGGCCAATAAAACCTACCGTGCGGACCTGACTCTAGGGAAGGCTACAGATACGCTGGACCTAGATGGAAAAATCAGTGCGGAGGCAGTGGTGCCGAAATTGACTAAAGAAATCATTACTGCTGTCCTAGACACTTTTGATGGCCCGCAGGAACAAATGCCGCCCATGTATTCGGCCAAACATGTAAATGGCCAGCGGTTGTATAAATTGGCTCGGAAAAACAAAACAGTGGAACGGGTCCCGGTAAGAATATCTATTGACCAAATCAGTCTGCTTGATTATACGGAACCGGTGATCACATTCGAGGTAACCTGTTCCAAAGGCACTTACGTACGAGTACTGGGGGCAGATATAGCAGTAAAACTAGGCACGGTGGGTCATTTGACAGCCCTGACCAGGACTAGGGTCGGAACATACCATATTGCTGATGCGACGACTATCGAAGAATTAAGTAATAGTTGAAGGTATTCAACCAGATAAATGATGTGCGGGATTGCGAGGGCAGTGTGGTCACCATTGGTACTTTTGATGGCTTGCATCGCGGCCATCAGGATATTATCAAGACGCTAACCACTATTGCGACGGCTAAGGGTAGTAAAGCGGCGGTGGTTACCTTTGATCCGCACCCGCGGCACATTCTGGACAAAAAGAACAAACTGTCCCTTTTAATGACCTTGGATAAGAAACAGGCCCTACTTGAAGAACTGGGTGTAGATGTGCTGTTGGTGGTACCTTTTACAGAAAAATTTTCCCATATAACAGCGGATGGGTTTATGGATAATGTGATCATGAAACATTTTCATCCATCAGAGATCGTGATAGGTTACGACCATCATTTTGGTCATAAGCGGAAAGGGTCACCTAAATTTTTACAAGATTACGCTGAAAAACGTGGTATCAAACTCGATATTATCAATCCGGTTGCGGATGACAAGGTCTTCATATCAAGCACTCATATTCGGGATTTGATCGGTAATGGTTTCGTACGAAGAGCATCCTTTGAACTAGGATGGGTATATGGATTTCGAGCCACGGTAGTACATGGCTCTGGTCGAGGCAAGGGTTTGGAATTTCCAACGGCGAATGTGGTTCCGATAGATAATGATCAACTTATGCCAAAGCCAGGGGTATATTTAACCCGGGGTAGACTTAATGGTGATTTTATCGTAGGAATGTGTAATTTCGGCACGCGTCCAACGTTTAACGAGACAGAGTTGGTGCTGGAAATTAACTTTTTTATATCTAACATGGACGACATCTATAATCGTGAGATTTACATTGAATTCCTGGAAAGAATACGCGATGAAAAGAAATTTGACAATCCGGATCAGCTGGTAACTCAGTTACGCCAAGATAAGAAGTATTGTCTGGAATTAAAGAAAAAGTATGAATAAGGAGAAATATGCCTTTAACAATAGAAGAAAAAGAAAGTATCGTATCCAAGTTTGGAGAAAATAAAATGGATACAGGATCTGCGGCTGTACAAATCGCCCTGCTTACCAGCAGGATCCGACAGTTGACGACCCATGTAACGAAACACAAAAAAGATAACCATTCTCGTCGCGGGCTGGTAATGCTCGTAGGACAGCGTAAAAGACTGATGAAGTATTTACGAAAAACAGACCTTGAAAAATACGAGAATGTGGTTAATGAACTGAAGATAAGAGGATAAGTAAGAATAAAATGATAAAAAAAGAGATAGAGATAAACGGAAAAACACTACATATAAGTACCGGACAGGTAGCGAAACAGGCTGCTGGATCAGTAATGGTAAGCTATGGCGAGACAACGATCATAGTGGCTGTGAACGCGTCTAAGGAAATTCGGGAAGGCATTGATTTCTTTCCCCTGCAGGTAGAATACCGTGAACGGCACTATGCCGGCGGTAAGATACCTGGCGGTTTTTTCAAAAGGGAAGCACGTCCCGCAGAACGGGAGATACTTACTTCCCGACTGACAGACAGGCCCATACGGCCATTGTTTCCTAAATCATTCAAATATGAGACACAGGTGATTATCACTGTGCTAAGTACTGATGGTGAGAACCCAGCAGATGTACTGGCAGGTGTAGGCGCATCGGCAGCACTGATGATATCCAACATCCCCTGGAACGGACCCATTGCTACGGTGCGAGTAGCCCAGGTGGAAGACAATTTCATTGTTAATCCCACCAAGACAGAAATAGAAAAATCTGCGCTGGAACTGATCGTTTCTGGAAACAGCGAGACCATTGTCATGGTGGAAGGCGAGGCGGATGTCATCCCGGAAAAGGTATTCGTGGACGCATTGAAATTTGCCCATGAAGATATTAAGAGGATCGTCGCTCTACAAGAAGAGATGGTGGCTGAGATAAAACCAGAAAAACGTGAAATACCAGAAGAAGAGTCAAACAAAGATCTGGCAGCAGCAGTGGATAAGTCCCTGGGTGCTGAGATCGAGCGTATTATTCAGATCGGTGATAAAAAGGAACGAGAAACTGCAACCAAGGAACTGCATGATAATACAGCAACGGCAATGGCAGAGGAATTCCCGGAATCGGAAAAAGAGGTTAAGAACTTGGTGAATGACAAATTCAAGGCAGCTTTCCGCGAACGGGTACTGGAAACGGGCGTCCGCAGTGATGGCCGCGGTACCACAGATATCCGCGATATCACCATTGAATCTGCATTTCTGCCCCGAACCCATGGTTCGGCACTGTTCACCCGCGGTGAGACCCAGGCCCTGGTAGTAACCACCCTGGGCGGCAAAAGAGATGAGCAAATCATCGATAGCATGGATGAAGATTATAAGAAGAACTATTATTTGCACTATAATTTTCCACCCTACTGTGTAGGCGAAGTAGGCCGGGTTGGTTTTACCAGCCGTCGTGAAGTAGGGCATGGCAACCTAGCGGAACGATCCTTGAAACCAGTCCTACCAACTTATGAGGAATTTCCGTATACCGTCCGGATCGTTTCAGAAATTATGGAATCGAACGGTTCGTCATCGATGGCAAGTGTCTGCGGAGGCTCACTAGCCCTCATGGATGCAGGCTGCCCATTGAAGGAACACGTAGCCGGTATTGCCATGGGCTTAATCCTAGATGGAAAACGCCACGCTGTGCTAAGTGATATCTTGGGTGCGGAAGATCACCTAGGTGATATGGACTTCAAAGTGGCTGGCACTAAAGATGGTATCTCGGCTATCCAGCTGGATCTAAAGATCGAAGGTATTTCATTTAAACTTCTAGAAGAAGCGCTGGAACAGGCTCGGTTGGGTCGACTGCACATCCTAGAAAAAATGAATGAAGCATTGAGCAAACCGGGAGAAATTTCCGATTTTGCACCAAAGATCATCACCCTTAGTATTAATCCAGAAAAAATAGGCGGACTGATCGGACCAGGTGGAAAGACCATTAAGAAGATCATCGCTGATACGGAATGTGATGTAAATGTGGATGATGATGGTACAGTTACCATCTTAGGTGTGGACAAGGTTAAACTGGAAGAAGCGGCTGAAATAGTGAAAGCAGTGACCCTGGAACCAGAAGTGGGTATGGAATTTGACGGTATCGTAACCCGCATGATGACCTTTGGCGCTTTTGTAGAAATTGTGCCAGGTAAAGAAGGTTTGGTACACATTTCTGAAATGGATTGGGGACGCACCGAAAAGGTGGAAGATATTTGTAAAACGGGTGACGCTATGCGGGTGAAACTGATCAAGGTTGATGATCAAGGTCGGCTAGATCTGAGCCGTAAGGCGCTGTTGGATAAACCGGAAGGATACGTTGAACCACCACCTCGTAACCGTGACAGAAATCGGGGAAGCCGTGGTGGTGGAAAAAGCCGCTTTGGCGGTGGCGGAGGTGGAAGACGCGATAGTCAACGCCGCGATAGACCACCCCGGAAAAAGCGCTTCTAAAAACAGGAACCAAAAATGACACGCACTATTCCAGTCAATCAAAACCTGGTTGATATGGAATATGCTGTCCGGGGGGCCATACCCCGGCGGGCCCAGGAAATGCAGCATGAAGGGCGAACGATCTACTCTTGTAATCTTGGTAACCCCCAGGCTCTAGGTCAGAAACCTATAACCTTTTACCGGCAAGTATTAGCACTTCTGGAAGGTTTGGGAAATATTACTCGGGAACGATCCCTATCTAGGATTGCTGCTGCTAATCCGGAATTGTTAAACGAGAGCGGTGTAGCAACGCTTGCTGATTATATTATTGATTACAGTGCCAATTTCTTGGAACAGTGTCAGACCGGTATGGGTGGCTATACGGAAAGTAAAGGTCCGCTTTTTATTCGTACAGCGATTGCCCATTACATTGATCTACGGGATGGAGAGAATAAAGCAGCGGATCCAGAACAAATATTTCTCACCGATGGAGCCAGTGACGCAGCGAAACGGATCATGGAACTACTGATTACTGGACCGCAGGATGGCGTTATGATCCCTATACCCCAGTATCCACTCTATTCAGCAACGGTCAAACGCTGCGGTGGGGTACAGGTGGACTATTACCCGGAAGAGGACAATGACTGGGCCCTTACACCGGATATCCTGGAAGAGGCCTACCGAAAAGCTACTACAGATGGTTTACAAGTAAAATGTATCGTGGTGATTAACCCTGGTAACCCTACCGGTGCGATATTAGACAAACCCAGTATTAATGGCGTGGTCAATTTCGCCGAACAGCACGGCCTGGCGATCATTGCCGATGAAGTTTACCAGGATAATTTATACGGTGGTACGTTCATTTCCATGGCCAGAGCTGTGGGCAGGCGGGATATACCGCTGTTTAGCCTGCACAGTATATCCAAAGGTTTTGCCGGTGAATGCGGCCACAGGGGCGGCTACATGGAACTGCGCAATATGCCTCAGGTTGAAGGAACGGACCTTAATCTGGCAGAAGTGATATTGAAGCAAGCTTCTGTAAGCCTGTGTTCCAACACAGTAGGGCAGGCCATTATCTATATGCTGGTAAATCCGCCAGAAAAAGGCAGCGCCCCTTATGATACTTACCAAGATGAAAAAAATGCTGTGTTGGGTGAATTAGAGGCTAAGGCGGCATTGATCAAAGAAAGCTTTAAACAAATGGAAGGGATGGAGTGCTTCGGAAGGACCGGTGCTATGTATCTCTTTCCACGCATAAATACATTGCCACCCGGGATCAACGATTTTGATTATTGTATGGCCCTGCTGGAAGAAACCGGTATCTGCACGGTGAATGGTGGCGGTTTCGGACAACTTCCTGGGACCAGCCACATGCGCATCGCTTTTTTGCCATCACTGGAAACGGTTACTGGATTCCTTCCAGAATGGATTCGCTTTCACAATCGCTATGTGCACCGCCCGCAAGTCTAGAACCGGGAAAGTGCAGCTATAGTAAATTTCCTTTGACTTCACTAATTAAATAAGTTAATATAAAGTAACACTTTAAGTTGTCCGTTATGAGTTCTGAGCCGAAACAGATCAAAAAACTGTATTATTCAATTGGCGAAGTGAGCAAAATTACGGAGTTAAAAGCATACGTATTAAGGTATTGGGAAACGGAGTTCAAGCAATTGAAGCCGCCTAAGAACCGGGCCGGAAACCGTACCTACCGCCAGAGCGATATTGACCTGATCCTTTACATTAAGGACCTGCTTTACAACAAGAAATTCACTATAGAAGGAGCCCGTCATCAGCTGGCAAATGAAAAAGACAGCAAGAAAAAAAATATTGCCGCACCTGTGGAAAGTGCCCAGCCGGCCGCACCAGCCAGGAAGGAAACATTGCTGAAGATCAAGCAGGAATTAGAAACACTGCTGGAAATATTGCGTAGATAGATTTATCGGAGCGTGGCGCAGTCCGGTAGCGCACTTGACTGGGGGTCAAGGGGTCGTGAGTTCAAATCTCGCCGCTCCGACAGAATTTTA
>Ga0066380_10000146_pt1 | contig 10146 bp, 9 predicted proteins | sample Knorr_S23_td_O2m_FD_70948 | JGI IMG/M metagenome (GOLD analysis project Ga0066380, IMG submission 70948) | Marine microbial communities from Southern Atlantic Ocean transect - Knorr_S23_td_O2min_ad_571m_LV | ecosystem: Environmental > Aquatic > Marine > Oceanic | place: Southern Atlantic ocean...
GATGCAAAAATTGATGCTGAATTGATATCTATCACTGACTCACTATGGAAGTTACTTGGAATAAATGCCAGTCTAGAAATTAATACTCTAGGATCCAGTGAAAGTCGCTCAGCCTATCGAGAACTCTTACATCATTTTTTTAGTGAGAATAAAGACAAGCTAGATAAAGATAGTCTTCGTCGCCTAGATACAAATCCTTTAAGAATTCTAGATAGCAAAAATAAAAAAATGGAAAGCTTGATTTCAAATGCGCCAAAAATGATTGATTACCTTGATGATGAATCTAAGATTCATTTCTCAACGCTAAAAAACTACTTAGATAGCCTTGAAATTCCTTTCGTTGTTAACCCTAAACTCGTAAGAGGTCTAGATTACTATAACCAAACTGTTTTTGAATGGATCTCTAATGATTTAGGGTCTCAAGGCACTATTTGTGGTGGTGGCAGATATGATGGGCTTGTTGAAAAAATGGGTGGTAACCCAACTCCTGCTATCGGTTTTGCAATGGGTATTGAAAGGATTGCTTTAATAGTTAAAGATCAATCAAATCAAATCAATAAAGCTAAACCCCACTTATATTTCGTAGCTTTAGGTGAAAAATCTCAAATAGAATCCATAAAATTATCTAAAAAAATTCTTAGCACTCTACCTAACATCATTATTAATAATGATATGAGTACGGGGAGTTTAAAAAACCAAATGAAAAAAGCTGACAAATCTAATGCTGACTTTGCTTTAATTCTAGGTGAAAAAGAATTATTAAATAACCAACTTAGTATTAAGCCTTTAAAAGGTCAAGGTGCTCAGCAATTAATTAAACTAGAGGGTATCATTCACCATCTTGAGGAGATATTATGAAAAACTTTATTCAAATTAGCGATACAGAAGAAGAGCAAGTCGACAAAATTAAAAAATGGTGGAATAGTAACGGTAAACAAATTATTGCTGGTGCTGTAATTGGACTTGCTGGAGTCTTTGGCTGGAATTATTATAATGACTATCAAGACAGTCAGGCATTAAATGCTAGAACCTTATATCTAAATTATGCAGCAGATTCTAATAATGTTGGCGCCTATAATAAGCTCATTAAAGAACACCCTTCAAGTAGCTATACTGATCAAGCCACACTTCTGATGGCTAAATATCTATTTGATGCTGGAAGCTACTCTCTTGCACTTGATGCAATTAAACCTCTAATTAGCAATCAAAGTAGCATAATTTCATCTACTGCAGTTTTAAGGGTAGCCTCAATCTATTTACAACTTGGTCAACATGATGAAGCACTCTCTACTCTTAATATAGAATCCGGAGAAGGCTTTTCAGGTTTAATTTACAACCTTACTGGTGATGTTTATTTAGATCTTGGTAACTCTGATGAAGCTAAAAAATATTATCTTTTAGCAATTGAAAATATCACTGAAAACTCAAACCTAACTCAACTAATTCAGATCAAGCTTGACGATCTAAATTAATTTAAAGAAGTAAGTAAACTTATGGTGAGTTACCCTATCATCTCATTGGTTGGAAGACCTAATGTGGGCAAATCCACACTATTTAATCGTCTGAGTAAATCGAGACAAGCTCTTGTTTCAGACTTTGAAGGTTTAACGCGCGACCGTCAATATGCTTCTATTGAGCTGGATGATAACATCTACTGTTCTATTGTTGATACTGGTGGTCTAACCAATGAAAACTCTCTAATTGACTCTGGAATTCAAGGTCAAGTCCTTAATGCACTAAATGAGTCTGATGTTATTTATTTTATTGTAAGCAATAAAGATGGAGTAACTTCACTAGATTTAGATATAGCCTCTCAGCTTAGAAAGTTGAAGAAAAATATTATTCTAGTGTGCAATAAAGCTGAAGGCCTAAATAAAAGCTCGTCTTCCGAATTCTATGAACTTGGATTAGGCGACCCTTGTCTTATCTCAGCTGAACATAATCAAGGAATTCCAGACTTAATTGAAATAACTATACCTTTACTTCCAGAAATTATTAAAGCTGAGAGTCCGGAAGTTATAGGAATTGCAGTAGCAGTCTTAGGTAGGCCAAATGTAGGAAAATCTACTCTGATTAATCGCATTTTAGGTGAAGAGAGAGTCTTAGCAATTGACCTTCCTGGTACTACTCGTGACACAATATTTATACCTTTTGAGCGCGAAGGTCAGCAATACACTTTAATTGATACTGCAGGAATAAGACGCAAAAGAAGCGTTGACGAAAAAGTTGAAAAGTTTAGCATTATCAAGGCGATAGATGCCTTAGAAGATTCCCATGTTGTAATTCTCGTTCTTGATGCTCACGAAGGTGTAACCGAACAAGACGCAACATTACTAGGAATGATAGAGAATAAGGGTCGCGCTCTTCTAATAGTAATTAACAAGTGGGATGGGTTAGATAATTACCAAAAAAGTGAAGTAAAAAGAAAGCTTGATGTTAAGCTTTCATTTGTTAACTATGCTTCAATTCATTATATTTCGGCACTGCACGGCTCAGGTGTTGGTAAATTATTTAAACCAATTAAAAAGTCTTTTGAACATGCTGGTCAAAGATTCCCAACTTCATTACTTAACAAGATATTAGAGAAAGCAAATGAGGCACATCAACCTCCCCCAGTAGCTGGTAGAAGGCCAAGACTAAAATTCGTAAATCAGACTGACGTATTCCCACCAACTTTAATTTTCCATGGAAACCACGTCACTAATATTCCCAATAGTTATGAAAGGTTTTTAAAAAACTTCTTTATAAAATCTCTTAAAATTTCCAATACTCCGATAAAGATTGAGTATAAAAGTGGTGACAACCCATTTAAAGACAGAAAAAACATCCTTTCAGAGCGTCAAATTCAAAAAAAGAGACGTCTCATGAAGTTTGTAAAGAAGAAAAAGTAGAGTTATTTTTTTATAGATAATTAGAAGATTCTTTTATTAGAACCTCTTAATTGAGTATGCTGAAATTGGAAGTGGCGGCTTAGATTTTGTTACAATTGATTCTACAATCTCTGCAGTAATTGGTGCCAAGGTAATGCCTATGTGTCCATGGCCAAAAGCATAAACAATATCATTACCCTTACTTGATTGAGATATTACAGGTCTACTATCAGGTATCGATGGACGAAACCCCAACCAAGACCTACTCGACTTCCCTAAATTCGGAAAAATACTCGAAGCACCACGCTCAAGATAATCCACCCTATGCTGAGATATAGTCGTACTTAAACCACCAAGCTCTACTGTTCCAACTACTCGCAATCTACCAGTCATTGGAGACATATAAAAACCTTTCTCAGCTGAACAGCAAGGCCTATTAAGTAATGGTTTTTCCATGTCATACTCAACATGGTAGCCTCGCTCTACATCCAAGGGGACATAATCTCCAACCTGATTGGCAAATTTCTTAGAGTAAGCGCCAGCTGAAATTACTAAATGCTTCGCAATAATTTTTGAATTATCAGCTAAAACAACTTCAACCCCTTCGCTACATCTTTCAATACTAGTGGCACTTTTTTTTATAAATTGACAGCCTTTTTTGATAACCGCATCCAGTAAAAGTTTCATTATTTTGCCAGGATCAGTCATATAAGCTCCATCAGGAAAAAATGATGCTCCGCCTCCAATATTTTTTAGGTTTGGTTCTAATTTACCGAGCTCTATTGGGCTCAACATTTCGACATTTAAACCAAGCATTTTTCGATTAACCATGTCTTTTTTACCTACCTCATATGAAGATTTAGTTTGATAAAAATAAAGAGTACCATTACTTTTTAGTATCGAGTCTGCATCTATCTGCTTTACTAATAACTCCCAACGCTTTCGTGAATCAAACAATAGCTCTGTGATGGCTTTGGCATTTATTGCGGCCTGTTTTGGCATTGACTGATACAAAAATCTCAATAGCCATGGAGCTAAAGACAAAATTTCAGAGCGCTTTATTGATATAGGGCTTTTTTTATCTAGTAGTAGCGAAGGTATTTTTTTTAAAATATCAGGAGATCCAACTGGCAAGACAGCATACTCAGCAATCGTACCTGCATTGCCATAAGATGCTCCAGTCCCTGGCTCTTCAGGGTCTATAAGTATTACTTCACGGCCAGAATTGAGTAATCTTAAGGAAGTAGCTAATCCTACAACCCCACCCCCTAAAACTACAATATCAGTTTTAATCATTCAAAAAGTATTAAAGATATTAGAAGCGCTCTAGATTTAATTATAAAAAAAATTAAGAAAGTATTAAGTTATGCGCTTTTTTTGCTGCCTCTATAAAACTCTCAAACAGTGCATGACCATCTCTCGGGGTAGAAGTAAATTCTGGATGAAATTGACATGCAACAAACCAAGGATGATCTGAAATTTCAATCATCTCAACTAAAGAGCCATCATTAGATCTACCAGAAACAATTAGTCCAGCCGCCTCAATTTTAGAAATGAGTTTGTTATTAACTTCATATCTATGGCGATGCCGCTCTATAACTCTGTCAGCACCATAAATTTTATGAGAACGACTACCCTTAACTAATTCACATTCTTGACCACCAAGCCTCATAGTGCCTCCCAAATTCGATTCTGTGTCACGCTTTTGAGTATTACCATTTTCATCCTGCCACTCTGTAATCAGACCAATAACAGGGTACTGTGTATTTTCATCGAACTCAGTGCTATTTGCACCCTTCATATTCGCCATATTACGAGCAAACTCAATTATTGCAACCTGAAGTCCTAAACAAATCCCTAGAAACGGAATTTTATTTTCTCGAGCAAATTGAACAGCCTTGATTTTGCCTTCGATACCGCGAATACCGAAGCCACCTGGAACTAGAACTGCACTCATTTTACTTAAACTATCAGCGCCATTTTTTTCAATCTCTTCAGAATCAAAGTAATGGATATTTACTTTCGTTTGAGTATGAACACCAGCATGAATTAGTGCTTCAGATAGCGACTTATATGATTCAGTCAAATCCATGTATTTGCCTACCATAGCAATATCTACACTGTGGTTAGGCCTCCCTAGACGAGAAACAAAATTACTCCATTCTTTTAAGTCCGCAGTAGCGCAGTCAAGACCTAACTTTGCTACAACAATATCATCGAGACCTTGGTTATGAAGGACTTCAGGAACTTTATAGATAGTGTCTTGATCCAAAGAGATAAAGACTGAATTTTCAGGGACATTTGTAAATAGCGCAATTTTCTTTCGATCAGAATCTGCAAGTTGATACTCGGAACGACAGATAAGTATATCTGGTTGGATTCCGATCCCTCTAAGCTCCTTGACTGAGTGCTGTGTTGGTTTTGTTTTAAGTTCGCCAGCAACTTTAATGAAAGGGAGAAGTGTCAGATGAATAAATAAAGTATTTTCACGACCCAACTCTAAACCCATTTGACGAATTGCCTCCAGAAATGGAAGTGATTCAATATCACCAGCTGTACCGCCAATTTCAACCAGAGCAACATCGGCGTCCTCAGCACCCTCTCTAGTTAGCTTTTTTATTTCATCAGTAATATGAGGAATAATTTGAACGGTCGCCCCAAGATATTCCCCCCTTCGCTCTCTCTGAATAACATTTTCATAAACTCTACCAGCAGTAAAGTTATTTTTCTTTCCGAGCTGAGTACGCACAAACCTCTCATAATGACCTAAATCAAGATCCGTTTCTGAACCATCGTTGGTAACAAAGACTTCGCCATGCTGAAAAGGACTCATAGTTCCTGGATCAACATTTATGTAGGGATCTAGCTTCAGAAGGGTGACATTTAGTCCGCGTGTTTCAAGAATTGAAGCCAAAGAAGCGGAGGCTATCCCCTTACCTAAAGAGGAAACAACACCACCGGTTATAAAGATGTATTTTGTCATCTAAAACTAACAAAGTTTGAAATAGCTATGATACACAAATTTGTGTAGAATATGGGCACATCCAATTAAACAAATCATGATGAGTTATAGACAATTTGTAAAACGACTCTTTCCATACCTTAAAAACCACATAGGAAAACTTGTTTTCACGTCGCTAATGATGGTATTTGCGACTGTATTAGAAACATCAATACCTGAAATTACAGGACAAATAGTTGACACATTGTTTGCAGTTGAACGCTCAAGTGATGCAGCTTTTATCTATTCTTTAGCTCTATTTGTCATCATTGGTTTAAGCTCATTATTTGCACTAACATCTATCAGTGCTAGTTCTTGGGTCTCAAATAAGGTAATTATGGACCTTAGAATCGATATGTTTTCTAAACTTCTAAAGCTCCCTAAAAGCTACTTAGATAATAATACCACTGGTCAAACTCTCTCTAAACTCACCTTTGATGTTGAACAGATCTCTGCTGCAGCATCAACTATATGGCTTGATTTAATTAAATCCTCTTTAACCGTTGTCATCTTAACGGGATATCTGTTTTACAAAAACTATCTATTAAGCCTCACCCTTCTTGTGCTTCTTCCTCTAGTCTATTTAGCTGTAAAAATTTCTACCTCTCGAATAAGAAAAAGCTCTAAAAAAGTTCAAGACTCTATGGGAATAATGACTCATCTTCTTGATGAAAATATTTCAGGTAACGACCTGATTAAAATCTATAACGCACAGGAAAGTGAGAAAAATAAATTTTTTAATATTATTAATATTATTCGCCAGCAACGATTTAAAGTTGACTTGGCAGGAGGTGTTAACACTTCTATCGTTAACATACTTATTGGATTATGTTTGGCTGTCGTTGTTTTTCTATCTTCAACCTACTTAATAATGAGTGCGGGTGATTTTCTAGCATTCTTTACTGCTATGGGCATGTTGGTAAAACCAGCTAAAACTCTTATTAATATCAATAAACCTCTTCAACAAGCTTTAGTAGCAGCGATTAGTGTCTTTAGTCTTATTGATGAAAAGTCGGAAGAAAATATAGGTGAACAATTAATGAGCAATGTAGAAGGCGACATAGTCTTTCAAAATGTAAGTTTTTCATATAATGATAAAAAAGTCTCATTAAATAATATAAATCTGACCATAAAACAAGGTGAAACAATAGCACTTGTGGGCTCAACTGGAAGCGGAAAAACAACTCTTGTTAATCTTCTAATACGTTTCTATAATCCTACAGATGGCAAGATATTAATCAACAACAAAGATATTAATAGCTTTGATTTGGAATCTTTTAGATCTAACTTTTCTTTCGTGGATCAGAATGTACGCCTATTTAATGACACTATTAGCGGCAATATTGCATTTGGACAAAAAGACAGAATGACAATGGATTCAATAGTCGACGCTGCAAAGATCTCTAATTCAATGAAATTCATTGATAAACTCGAAGATAAGTTTGAATCTAATATTGGAGAAGATGGTGTAACTTTGTCGGGTGGTCAACGCCAAAGACTTTCAATTGCTAGAGCAATAGCTAAAGACAGCCCAATTTTAATTCTAGATGAAGCAACCTCAGCACTCGACTCTGCCACCGAAAAATTGGTTCAGTCAGCAATCAATAAAATGCAACAAGGCCGAACTACAATTATCATAGCACATCGATTAAGCACTATTCAGAATGCTGATCGCATTATTGTTCTCAAAGACGGTGAAATTATTGAGCAAGGCTCTCACAATGAATTACTTCAAATTTCTGGGGAGTACTCTAAGCTCAACCAGCAGCAAATTTCATGAACTAGCTAGAGCCAGCATTTAGTCTCACTAAAGCCTTACCCGAATTCAAAGCACTCCTAACCATTTCAGCAGCTAATGGCAATGTTTGAGACCCTCTAAGATGCCACAGAATTAAACTTGTAGAATAGACGAGACCATCATAAAACATACCTTTATCCCCAGATAGCGCAGAACAACCCAAATCAACTACATGCTTTGCTAATAAATCTTTATCTTTTAAATTTTCAAACTTTTTTGGAAAACTAATAGAGCGCAACTCACTATCAATACCTAGCAATTTTGGATCTATATCAACTCTATCTTTCTCAATACCACCGTAATAGGAAATCATTAATCCTTTCTGTCTCAGTGATGGCACTACTCCTCCCTCAACTCCACGGATTAAAAGGCTACTAGTAAATCCTGCTTTATCACATAAAGATGCGTAAATGGGTGGGTAAGGTTTATGTACATATCCCAATATAGAATGAGTATTTATTCCTTTTATTGGCCCAATCAAGGTCTCAAGCGTATTAAGAACAGTTCTTTTAATGACTTGATTTCTTAGTGGTACCAAATCGTGCAATGGTTTGCAATATTGGTATTGATCCAAATAAGACCAACCAATAGCTTGATCTTCAACTCTATTTACTGCCTCAGCAACTGATAAATCAACGTTTAGTCCTAAGGCTTGGTTTATATGTCGATGTGTTAATCCATATTTTGGAGAAACAGAGTTTAAACCATGAATTACACAAGGAAACCCCAGCTCTGCAAGTAATGGTGGCAAGAAAGAAGAAATTGGAATTGAGCGATTATAGCCACTATAGGGGTCACCTATATCTACTAGATTTTCAACAGAAGTTTGTTTGCAATCAACTAACTTTAATAATGCCACAAGAATGCCAATGTTTTCATCCATCGTTTCACGCTTCATTCTCATTGCAATCAAGAATATAGCGCTCTGAACCTCGCTTATCTCATTAGTAAGGATTGCTGTCATTGCCTGCTCTGCCTCTTCAAGAGATATACTCTTACTAAGTTCAGGTCCGGTTGCGATTCTCTGAATAATAGAATGCATGAGTTCACGTGGGTTCATTAGAAATCCTCAAGCTTAACAAATACATGGCCCGATTCTAGCTTTACTTGGAAAGTTTTAAGGGTTTCAAGTTCTTCCTCTGAGCACAAGCCAGTATCTAAATTAAAGCTATAGTTATGGAGCGCACATTTAATTTTTTCATCTTTAATACACCCAAGACTAAGCTTCGCTTCTTCATGAGGGCAGCGATTCTCAAAGCAGTATATTTGATCTTTAACGTTTGTTAATACTAAATCTAAACCCTTAAGTTGGAGCTCTATTAAGAGATTAGGTGAAGGCGGGACTTCTAATGTATTGAACCACATTAGTGAAAGTTACTAGAAGAGCGTCCATACTCTGTTACTATCAAGCTGCTCTCTGCACTGAGAAAGCTGCCTCTTATAGGTGTTAGATTTGCTTTCAACTTTTTTCGCAATATCAATAAGCCATGCTTTACCTTCATAACTCTTGTTGTTATAGCCACCATGGCCTTCATGGTATGCAAGATATTGGCGATATGCATCCGTCTTACTAATCTTAGATCGAAGCGCAGACTGATTCGCATACCAACCAACAAAATCCATAGCATCATCAAAGTCATCTCTTTTAGCTGTCTTATTTCCTGTTTTGAGTTGATACCAATCCCAAGTCGCTTTCTTGGCTTGGGTATATCCGAATGAATCTGTTGGCCTAGCGCCAGGTATTATTCCAAAAATTTTGCTTCTTGGTGGCTTAGCATTTGATGCAAAGTGTGACTCCTGGTAAATAATTGCTAATTGCAAATGCATCGGAACTTTCCATTTTTCTTCACTCGCCTTGGCGGCACGATACCAACTTACCTTTTCATCGAGCAAATTACAGATATTTGTAACCTCTCTTGCTGGCGTTGAGAAGCAACCCGAAAGAGCGATTAAAACTGCTACGCTAAGGACAATAATTTTTTTCATTTAGCCAAAAAATACGTAGTATGCAGTAATTAACTGAAATACTAATAAAACGCCAAACATTGCTTTAATATCATTATCAGTCAAGGGCTTAGACTCCTCAACTACTTTCTCTAACTTTACATCAACAGCAACCAAACCCTTTTCAGAACTTTCAACTTTAAATTTAACCCTAGTGTCGCTTCTTAAGCGAGACTTGTTGTAAATATTTTTTTGGTGAACAAAATACTTTTCACCATCATCACCGGTTATAAATCCATAACCTTTTGTACCAAACTGGGCGACTATGCCCGTCATTTTCTTTGCCATTACGTTCTCACTTTTTGCAGACAATATACTGCTTTTTCAACAAAATCTACCCCTTGAAGTAGAAACATTGGCTCATTCTCAATATCATTAATACATTCAAGCTCTCGACACTGAAAAGAACCCATATAAAGCGAATCAACCTCAGACTTGCTAACTGCAAATGGCGGGCCAATCCGTTGGTGTTG
>Ga0066380_10000154_pt1 | contig 10038 bp, 8 predicted proteins | sample Knorr_S23_td_O2m_FD_70948 | JGI IMG/M metagenome (GOLD analysis project Ga0066380, IMG submission 70948) | Marine microbial communities from Southern Atlantic Ocean transect - Knorr_S23_td_O2min_ad_571m_LV | ecosystem: Environmental > Aquatic > Marine > Oceanic | place: Southern Atlantic ocean...
TGCAGAGCAAGAGGGCCCTTTATATCCATGGAACCGCGTCCATGTAGAAAACCATCCCGCACTTCGCCACTAAACGGGGGCACTTCCCACTCCGAGTGATCACCCTCAGCAACAACATCTAGATGGCAGTTCAGCATGGCAGGAGGTGCATCTCCTGTTCCCGTGGTAACACCTATGACATTACCCGTATCATCGATGTGAACATCACTTAGGCCGAGTGCCTCCATTTCCTCCTTGAGCCGAGAGGCAACTTCTCTCTCTTCCCCAGGAAGTCCTGGGATGCCGATCAGCTCGCCGGCAAACGCAAGTGCATTCTCAAAACTCGGCTCCTTGGGCATTAGCTGAAGAGCGTTTGGATCATGTCCACAATCCATGAAAGTGAATTTCCATCCGCATTAAGTCCGTGCACTTCTACAAACCAAGGAGCGAGTACCAGTGACACTACACTCATGAGCTTTATCAAGATGTTGAGAGACGGCCCTGAGGTGTCCTTGAATGGATCTCCTACGGTATCCCCGACAATGGCAGCCTTGTGAGAATCGGATCCCTTACCACCATATGCTCCGCTCTCGATATATTTCTTCGCATTATCCCAGGCACCACCCGCATTCGCCATAAAGAGCGCCATAAGCACACCCGTAACCGTGGCGCCCGCCAACAGACCTCCGAGTGCTTCTACGCCTAGTACACGACCAACAATTACCGGAGCAAGAATTGCCGTTATGCCGGGTAAGATCATTTCCCTTAGTGCGGCAGTTGTAGAAATGTCCACACAGCGAGCTGAATCTGGCTTGGCTGTACCTTCCATGATCCCCGGAATTTCTCGGAACTGTCGACGAACCTCGTCAACCATCCCTTGGGCAGCTCGACCTACTGCAGTCATTGTCAGTGCTGCAATAAAGAATGGAAGACACCCACCAAGGAAGAGGCCTATCACCACCAGCGGATCGAGGATGTTGATCCCGCTTTCCTGGAGGCCAACCTTAGATGAGTATGCCGAGAATAGGGCTAGGGCAGTGAGAGCGGCCGACCCTATTGCGAATCCCTTGCCAATCGCGGCTGTAGTGTTTCCGATCGCATCGAGTGAGTCTGTAATCTCTCTAGTCTCGGGACCTAGTCCGCTCATCTCGCTAATCCCACCTGCGTTATCTGCGATTGGTCCGTAGGCATCAACTGACATCGTTACACCCACGGTTGCGAGCATGCCAACCGCCGCTATCCCGATACCGTATAGACCCGCATAGTTAAAGGCAGTCCAAATTGCAGCGCAAATGAGGCAGACCGGTAAAACTGCTGATTGCATGCCAACAGCTAGCCCGGTGATCAAGTTGGTGGCCGCGCCAGTTTGGCTAGCATCTGCAATCTTCTTAACCGGACCTTCAGCCGTGTAATACTGTGTGACCATACCGATAGCCACACCCGCCAGAGTTCCTGCTAGGATTGCGATCCAGGGTCCAGAGACGGGGAAAGACTGCCCAGCATCAACGTATGTAATTCCCATGCTCTGAACGACGAAATACATAATTACCAGAAACAGTCCGCCGGCTATCCACGTCGTGCCATGAAGGGCGTGAGATGGATTGCGCTTCTCAAGTGTCTTCATCGCGCCGATGCCAACTAGAGATGCCAAGAGACCGATCATCACTGTAAGGATCGGGAGTGCGACCGCAGCAGTTCGATGCCCTGAAAGAGCAGGTACTGTTGCTCCAATCGCGATCGTCGCAACAATTGAACCTACATACGACTCGAAGATATCAGCACCCATCCCGGCAACGTCACCAACGTTGTCTCCCACGTTGTCCGCAATCGTGGCCGGATTCCGCGGATCATCCTCGGGGATACCTGCTTCGACCTTTCCGACGAGATCAGCCCCTACATCAGCAGCTTTCGTATATATACCTCCTCCGACCCGAGCGAAAAGCGCAATAGAGCTCGCACCCATAGCAAAGCCTGAGACAATCTCAGCGAAGGTAGCGTACTCACCATCTACTACTGCTCCGGCACCGAAAACTACATAGAGTACCCCAAGTCCCAGGAGTCCAAGTGCCGCGACGGAGAGTCCCATCACTGCCCCACCGAAGAACGCAATACGCAGTGCCTTGCCCTGACCCTCTTGATTAGCCGCTGCCGAGGTACGTGTGTTCGCGCGGGTTGCCGCCTTCATACCAAAAAAGCCAGCTGAGACCGAACTGAGTGCCCCAAAAACGTATGCTCCTGCAGGCGTCCACCCAATCGCAAGGCCGAGCAGGATCGCCACCACCAATACAAATCCGGCCAGGACTGTGTATTCACGTTTGAGGAATGCCATCGCCCCATCGTGAATCTGTTCACCTAGATCGATCATGGTCTCGGATCCAGCCGGCTGCTTTTTCAAATATCGGTAGATCAAGAATGCTATACCCAGGCCGATAAGACCCAGAAGCCATGCCCATGCAGTTACTGCTACAAGTTCGGTCATTGAATCGCTCTTATTGTTACCATGATTTGTGAACTATATCTCGTTATTGATTGAAGTGGTTCATTACTGCCTCGTTCCCCTCCCCAATCCATGCTTCAATTGCGCCCGTCATGACGGGGAGCAGATCTACCACGATGTCCTCGTCCTCCTGGGGCATACGCGAGAGCACCCAGTCTGCTAAGTCTTGTCCTTCTGGCTTCAAGCCAACCCCGATTCGGAGCCGAGCGTATGCGTCGGACTCTAGGACTCCTGATACTGACTTGAGCCCCTTGTGTCCTCCGGACCCTCCCTCTGGTCGAAACCTCACTCGTCCCACTTCAAGTGCAGCATCATCCACGACTACCAGGAGGTCTTCTCTGATCCGAAAAGACTCCATCTCACTCAATCGTAGCAACGACAATCCGCTGCGGTTCATATATGTAGTGGGTTTTACCAGCTGCACATGCGAATCACCCACATCACCCTCAGTGACGAGAGCTCGATCCTCCTTCTCGAAAGAACCAAAGCCCCAATCGTAGGCGAGTCGATCAACAACCCACCACCCTACGTTATGCCTTGTAGCATCGTATTTAGGACCTGGATTCCCTAGTCCGACCACAATCTTCACGCACATGGGAATGAACCGACCCTAATCGCGATCTCCATCAGAGTCTTCGGGTGACTCCTCAACTGCTGTATCACTTGGCAAGGCTTCCTCGTCCGGTATCTCACCCTCATCACCCTCAAGCAGTTCATCCTCTTCAACGACAGCCTCCTCAACAACCTTGGGAATCGCCACCGCACAAATAGTTCGCTCTTCGTCAACGGTGATATTGATGCCTTCCTCCAACTCTAGATCATACACATGGAGGGAATCATTAATATCAAGCTCAGAAACATCGACCTCGATGAACTCTGGGATCTTCGATGGGATGCACTTCACTGGAAGTTCGTTCAATACCTGCTCAAGCACACCACCGCTATTCTTAACACCGATTGGATCTCCAATCAGACGCAACGGGACTTCAACATCAACCGCAACACCCGCCTGGATGCGGAGGAAGTCCACGTGAATAAGCGAAGACTTGAACGGATGACTCTGAATCTCACGCACCAACGTTTGGAAAAGCTCGCCCACTCCCTCAACCTTGAGGCCCACAATCGTATTCTCAGTGCTGATCGAGTGAAAAAGGTTCTCCGCCTCATGTGTATCCAGCGATAAATGCATGGTGCCCAGTTCCCGTCCATACAAGACAGCTGGGACCCGGCCCTCCTGACGTAGCTTCCTCGCTACCCCCTTTCCCGTACCTTCTCGTTTCTGTGCTTTCAGCGTAATAGTCATTCTGGATTCTCGTTCTCCTGATTATCGGCCCCCAGGGCTATCCTGGGGCCCTTTCCCTCAGTTTTCCTTCGGAATCTCAAAGAGTTTGCTTACAGATTCGTTCGAATGCACGTGGTGAATTGCCTTAGAGAGCAAATCAGCTACAGAAAGAATCTCTAGCCTGTCAGAGCGTTTTTCCTCTGGAACATCAATCGTATTCGTCACGATCATCCGCTCTAGAGCCGAGTTGGCAAGCCTACTAGGTGCCTCCCCGGAAAGAATCGGATGGGTTGCCGCCGCATAAACTGTCTTAGCACCGCGATCTTTGAGTGCTTCGACGGCGTTAGCCAGTGAACCTCCTGTGTCAACCATGTCATCAACGATTAGACAAGTCCGATCCTCGACATCACCAACAATGTTTAATACCTCAGACATGTTTGCCTTCGGCCTACGTTTATCGATAATTGCAAAGGTCGCCCCAAGACGGCGAGCAAAACCCCTTGCCATCTTTGCCGCTCCGACATCAGGAGCTATGACTACGAGGTCTTCGAGTGCAAGATCTCTGAAGTACTTTGTCACCACCGGTGCTGCGTAAAGGTGATCAACGGGAATATCAAAGAACCCCTGGATCTGGTGCTGGTGGAAATCAATTGAGATAACGCGATCAGCTCCGGCCGCTACAATAAGGTTCGCAGCAAGCTTAGCACCAATCGAGACCCTGGGTTGGTCTTTCCTATCCTGACGACCGTATCCGAAATACGGAATAACCGCTGTGACTCGGGCTGCCGAGGCCCGTTTTGCAGCGTCTAAAAGAAGACACAACTCCATGAAATTACTCGCAGGAGCCGAAGTGGGTTGGATAATGAAAACATCTCGCCCACGAGCACTCTGGTCTATCCGAACAAAGATTTCACCATCCGAGAAGTCTTCGATCGTCGCACCTTTTGGCGATTCTCCAAGCTTCTCAGCTATCTCACATGCTAACGGAAAATTGGCGCGTCCGCTAAGCAGAAGAAGAGGTCCATGCCTGTAAGTGTCTTCCATGTGATCGAAGCTAGAATCTGGATCCCTGATAGCTATCGCTTGATAGCAAGGAACGTTAGAAAAACCACTATCAGTGGTCAACGCTCGTTGTTTACTGAATTTCTAACCTTAGTCCTACATCTGACTAACAGATAGAAGATTTTCTTACCGTTCTTGGACACTAAAGACTCGGGCGCTGACCGCATCTGCCCGCCCCACCGTCTTCAAAACCATTCGAACTTCATACTCGCCCGCCTTAAGGTTTGGCAGATCTAGGTTGAGGTACCGGAATAATGGACCTGGGCTTAGCGGTCCAGACTCCTCCCAGGAGAGCCGAAGCGGCCTTGCCGGTTTTGTGATCCGAAGAAATTCCCCGATCTGGCGGAGCACTCCCCGATTTATCGGACTCACTGAGACTTCGAAAAGCAAAGTTTCCGATCTAAATCCAAGGCCGGAGACCTCCCAAGCAATAGCGAATGTTTGACCTGTTAGGATCTCGGCTTTTTTGAGTGCCTGTGGAAGCGCTGCCGCAAGCACTTCAGGCTCCTTAGAAGAAGGTCTCAGCATCAGGATGTCAGAAAGCGATGCCACATCCTCTGGCACTGGCTGACTTTCAAACCCCATCCTTAGACGCCCGGCACGGCGCTTCCTCGGATTCCACGTTTCAATCGAAAGCACATAACTCCCCGACGGCACCTCAAGTGAGAGCGCACCCTCGGTATGGCCCATTACTTGAGCACTCTTGATCCGTGCTCCGTCTAGTGGCACTAGAAAGATTCCAGCACGATCCAACATTCCGTCCTGGGTACCCGGATCGAGCCAGGGTATCGGATGGTCATGCCCCACATGCCGAGTCGTATCATCTGGAAGAAAGTGAGTTCCCACTACAACTACTCGGCTACCTCGGGGGAAGAATGCAACTTGACCTTCCATTGGAAGAAGGACAGGTGCATATGCTGGCGCATATAGAGAACGAGGTCGGTCGACATCTGCCCGTAGATCTCCCGGCGCTGCAAGACTTGGGGTATTAAGCATTTTACCAGGAGGCATATAGTCCCTTCCCTCCGGATGTTTGTGACCAATCACATGCTCGACCGTGGTGAATCCTGCATCAGAAGTCCTATCCCACCCCAGTTCCCAACCGTGTCGGATCGTGAGTTCGTCAAGATCATTGCCCCAACTAATTCGGTAGGGGTTCTTGGCCTCTTCACGAATCTTTGCAACAGTCCAGCGTGCATAGTGTGAAGTCTTTCGATCATTGCCTTCAGCTAGATAGAGTGGATCCGCGAGTAACCAGAGGCGCTCAAGCAAGTTATCTAGGGCTTCAGAAGATGATATTGCTGCCTCCTTTAGCGCATTTTGACCGTCACCATCCATAACCCAATGCGGTACGCGCCACCTAAGTGATTGCTCATTATCCATTTGGTCTATCGCTATCGAAAACACTCGATCGGCCTCGACATATCTTTCCAGTCCATGCAGAGAAAATCCTTCCAAAGCTGCACACCACCAGGGCTCGGCAGTCCCACATGAACGAGCTGTCTCAAGTGCTTCTTCCCAACGCCGAGCTTCAGAGAGGTACCAGACGCGCTGCCCTAGTAACCAACCGTCACCCGGAAGAAGCGCCTGTATTGAGTCCAATAAGAACAGCAGTTCTTCTCTAAGTTCTTCAGCTTCGACTAATTCGGGACGTGGGTACCAATCCCCCTCGTCGTACCAAGAGCAGAAACGCCCAACTCGCTCATCACAAGCACCATTGGCCGATCCAAGTATAAGAGGAAAGTACCGAATCCTTCGCCGCTCAAAACGAGCTTGGGCTGCCCGGGCGATCCCCTGCGATTCCGATGAATCAATAACAACAGTTACAGTATCAATTTCACCGGATACGACCTGCGCCATGTTGATCTGAGGAGAGGTAGCACAAATCAATAGAAGCGTGCCGAGTCCCCTGGCAGACAGATATTTCCTCGACTTCACTAATATCCCGGTTCGTTTTACTTCGGCTAGAAGTATTGCAATTGGCCCGGGTGGATTCGAACCACCACCGCCGGTTCCAAAGACCGGTGTCCTGCCATTAGACCACGGGCCAACATAATCATCCTATCGGAAGCTAGGCCTTAGGTTCAAGGCTTCGCAGATATCGGTGTGACCAGTGGATAACTCTCCAACGTCCGTGTTACCAGACAAGGCCAACCAAGCTCTTCCGTAAGGTCGCGTGCATCGGATTCAACGTCACCGTCATTCCTGGCGATAGCAAAGCAAGCAGCGCCACTCCCGGAAAGCAGAACGAGTGGGTAACCCTTCTGCCTCAGGGCACCAAGCGAACATCGGACTTCAGGGTACAAGTCAGCAGTCGTGACCTCAAAATCATTGTGCGCTGATGAAATGATCGTATCCCAGTCCCTTCTCGCTCTAATGAGACTTAGGTCAGTGTGATGCCCATTATCATCCAAAGACCTCCCAAGCATCTCATAAGCATTGCGTGTGGACACGTGCACGGGCGGGAGTATTAGGAGTAGAGCCTCCTCTGGGAGAGGCTCGATGGGCTCGAGTATCTCTCCTCTTCCATGGGCCAGTGCTGTAGTACTGTGGCACAAGAAAAATGAGACGTCTGACCCTATGTTAGATGCAATTTTCTTCAAAGCCTCGGTATCCAGTAGACCCTCGGTAAGGTAGTCCAGCCCACGAAGCACAGCCGCAGCATCAGACGACCCACCCCCTAGGCCAGCTCCAGCAGGAATGTGTTTTGTTAGTCGCACATGGATTCCCTCTTGCAAACCAGCTGCCTCTCGATAAGCAGAGGCCGCACGGTACGCGAGATTATCCTTCACCGGCCCTGCTTCCAGACCTGTGACTTCAAGGCTGATTTGTCCAAGGTCATTTAATTCAACCAGTACGTCGTCGCAGTAATCAATGGCCTGAAAGAGGGTCTCAAGTTCATGGAACCCATCCGAGCGACGGTGCAGAATCTTCAAGAACAGATTCACTTTCGCAGGAGCAGACAGGGATACTGTTTGATTCAATGCTCCTCCGTGAAGTCCTCATCTTCGCTTGTGTCTGAATTCGAGGACCTAGCCTGACCAAGTGAGAGACCAAGTGCCCAAGTGTAATACAGACCAATGATTGTGATCGGGACCCAACCTCCAAAGTGATATCCGAAAGCGAACGCTAGAGAGTCGGCACTGTCTACACCATAAACTGTGCCGATAGCAAAATCTGAGCCCGCGTGGAAGGTACCAAAGAATCCCGGAGCAGCAGGAAGAGCAACTGCAAAAGCGACTACCCCTGCAGTGAAGATCGCTGAGACAAAACCAGTGTCGATTCCAAATGCCAGCATACCCAACCAAAAAGAGAGAGCATGCCAGGTCCAGAAGACTAGTGTCCAAATAAAACCGAGCAGCAAAAGTTTGGCATCCCTCATGATCTTAATCGAGCTGATAAATGACTCGAGGATCTTGACTGAAGCCGTTCCGATTTCTGGGCTTAGTAACTGACCACACCACCCAGCAATATTAATCACCAAGCGTGGAGCTACTACGATCAAACAGAGCACTGATGTCACCACTATCACTATCAGTATAGCCAACCTGAGAAGGCCAGCCCCCCAACCTTCTGAAAGCGCCTCTATCGAAGGGAATCCAGAGGTATACACGGGAATGATCAGAAATAGCAGGAGAACCACACCATCCATGAACCGTTCAACAACGAGTGACCCGAACGCCGCACTAGCAGAGACCGGTTCTAGACGACTGAAGGTATACGCCCTGGCAAGATCTCCGACTCGCGCTGGAAGAAGGTTGTTCGCCATGAATGCGATTGAAACACTCGCAAACCTCGATCGGAGTCCTGTATCCGCTTTGACGGGTGTCAAGAGGATCTTCCACCGAAGTGCCCGGATGAAGTAACCAAAAGTTCCAACACCAATAGAGGCACTCAGAAGCCAGAGATCAGCCTGGGCGATGTTGGCGACGATGTCCGTTAACGATTCGCCTCGGAGCACCCACCAAAGAAGCAGAACAGTGACTAGGGCACCTGTAAGCGCCAGGCCCCAGCGTCTCCTCATGTCTTTAACCGCGCCCGCCTCAAAATCTTGCTCATCTCACGCACAGCGTTTTCCATCCCAACCAATACCGCACGGGCAATTACACTGTGTCCAATATTCAACTCCTCAATCTCTTGTATCTCTGCAACCCGGCTTACGTTCTCGTAGGTAAGCCCGTGTCCAGCATGAACTGCGAGTGCAAGATCCTGGGCAAGGGTAGCCGCATGACCCAATCTTTCAATCTGCTCTTCCTCTGGCTTCGCCCTCCAAGAGTTGGCGTATTCACCAGTGTGCAGTTCAACAGCGTCGGCTCCTAACTCAGCGGAACATCGTATTGATTCCTCGTCCGGATCGACGAATAGCACAGTCCTTATTCCACTCCCTCCCAAACTACGTATCGCCCCACCGATCTCCGCTCGTTTCGAATCTCTAGAAAGGTCTAGACCGCCTTCGGTAGTCACCTCCTCTCGGTTTTCGGGTACAAGTGTCACTTGCATGGGTCTGAGTTCGTGTGCGATCTCGAGGATATCAGAAGCGACAGCAAGCTCGAGATTTACTCCTGTCCGAACAATTTGCATCAAAAGTCGGAGATCTCGGTCCTGGATATGTCGTCGGTCTTCACGCAGATGGACTGTAATCCCGTCCACACCGGCAAGTTCAGCGAGCACAGCTGCCCTTACGGGATCTGGTTCATCAGTACGCCGTGCCTGCCGCACAGTAGCCACGTGGTCTATGTTCAGATAGAAGCGCATTTTTCCAATTGAAGCCTCACATTTAGCTCCTCTGTGATAGGTCCGTATCCGAAGACTATACGTATTACTTTACTAAGTCTTTTTTCTATAGGATGCCTAAAATCTCCTACTTAAAATCACATAGTTAGTAATCTATTCAACACGGATGTCCGGACATCCCTTGAGTCTTCCGAGAAATGCGGGCGAGACCCGTGCCGTAATCGAAACCGTCATGTTCTCATCCACTCGATTAAGAATCTCGGCTTCTTGATACATTTTTGAGATCATCCGTCCATTAGACACCGGAATGTGGGCCACAACCTCGACCAACTTAGCTCGAACCCGAGCACCAAGTGTCTCCCTGAGTGCTAGCAATGTGCTCTTGTCTTTGGCAGATACAAAAACCGCGGGAGTAGGTTCGATGGCTCGAATCCGTCGACGAAGCATTTCTTCTTCCGCATGAGTGATAAGGTCAACCTTGTTG
>Ga0066380_10000184_pt1 | contig 9512 bp, 9 predicted proteins | sample Knorr_S23_td_O2m_FD_70948 | JGI IMG/M metagenome (GOLD analysis project Ga0066380, IMG submission 70948) | Marine microbial communities from Southern Atlantic Ocean transect - Knorr_S23_td_O2min_ad_571m_LV | ecosystem: Environmental > Aquatic > Marine > Oceanic | place: Southern Atlantic ocean...
GCCCCCGACTCTTGGTCCCCTTAGGCTTTCTAGTTCTTTCGGGGCGCCGCCAATCCCGCTTCGCAGGTGGGGTGATCGGACGGACGCGGGCGCGAACCTGGGCTCGTTTTCGTCGGAACCCGAGCACCGATGACTTCGGTTCAGTTACCACTTCGAACTCCACATCTTCGAGCGGAACCGAGAGCTCATCTAAGGCCGCTTCCAGTGCGGCATCCACCGTCGAGCCTGTCGTTACGATCCAATCCATACTCACCTATTTCCGCCGCTTCTTAGTCCGACCGTCACCCGATGTCCGTTTGGATTGGATTGGCTTCGCTTCTTGCTCGTCTTCAGAGCTCTTTGGTTTAGGTGCATCGCGTCGAGTTGAGCCGTTACTTTTTCCGGTTTTGCGCCTCTGGCTGCGTTCCTCGCGGGCTTTACGGCGTTCATCATCCGCGGCTATTGCTTTCTTAGATCGCTGGTTCGGTACTTCTTTTTCGGCAGGTTCGGCCTGTTCAATCACTTCGGCTTCAATGGTGTCTGAGTCCCCCGCGACGACCGGTTTCATCGTTTTGTGAATAAAGGCTTGTTGCGCTATGCGATAGAGGCTTGAAGCGATGAAGTAGACCCCAAGCGCAGCTTGTACCACGAACGCGAAGACAGGCAGCATGTAGGGCATGATTTTCATCAGCATTTCCATCTGCGGGTTTTGCGCAGCAGCGTCGCCTCTGCGCGACTTCATCTGGGCCTGCTGTAGGAACCCCAAGACAAAGGTGACGGCAACCAGACCTAGGTAGGGGAGTCCGTCTAAGAAGTTTGCCTGTATGACGTCTTTCGCGGCTTCTGACAAATCGATCCCGAAAGAGACCATCTCTCCGCCATCTGCCACCAAGTCTTCATATAGGGCTGATTCCTTCTTCAGGTAGGCGGGATTCGGAATGCCATCGTCGCCGATTTTGGTCATCCCGTTAATGACTCGATACAAAACGATGAAGACTGGGAGCTGAACGAGCGTAGGTAGGCAACCAGCTAAGGGGTTGGCTCCGTGTTGCTTGTATAGCGCCATAGTCTCTTCGTTGAGCTTTTGACGGTCTCCTTTGTGTTTGGTTTGCAACCGCTTTAGTTCAGGCTGAAGCTCTTGTATCCGCATCATGGAGCGCGTGCCCTTGAGAGTTAAGGGGGTCAGCACCAACATGATGAGAAATGTCAAAAGGACGATCGATATTGCGTAACTGCCAGAAAAATCGTAAAACCAAGCCAGCACACGGGCAATCAAGTTGAACATCGGACCTCATCTTCTTGTGCAGGGTTTGGTACCGGGTCATATCCGTAACCACCCCATGGATGGCAACGAACGACTCGGCGAGTGGCGAGGGAAGCGCCCCGCAAGGCACCGTAAGTCTCGATGGCGTCGATCGCGTATTGCGAACAGGTTGGATCGAAACGACAAACAGGGGCCCGGCGGCTCGAAAAGAGCCGATATGTGCGGATCCCTCCTAAAATGCCTCGCTTCAGTAAATTCACGTCAATTCTCGAGTTTTCTTGATTAATTCAACAATATCCTCACGTACCTGTGGAAAAGTCACTGAAACCGCAGAAACACGGGCTCCAATAAGGTACCGCCCCCTGGGAATAGTCCCTTCAGTCTCTCGCAAAGCAGCTTGCACCTGGCGTCGCAGACGATTTCGTTGAACCGCGGTTCCACGGGTACGCCCAATGGCATACGCGACGCGGGGGTGTTGAAGTGTTGGGTCCGGAGAAAACATCATCCACAAAGCGCGACCAGATAACCGTTTTGCACGATTCAATAATGCGAAATCGGCTCGCTCGCTACAGCTTTCAATCAAGCGCTCAGCCGATGACGGCCCTTGGTGCGACGCGACTTGATGATCGCTCGACCGGCCTTACTGGACATGCGGTGGCGAAACCCATGACGGCGGGCCCTACGGCGGGTATTTGGCTGAAAAGTACGTTTCATAGTGACGGCCTCCGGTTCGGCCGGTTATCTGTCCGTCGTTGAGGAAGAAGAAAGAGCAGAACACTAGACGGCGACAAGATGAACTGTCGTGAGTGTGTCTAGAGTCCGAGGTTGCCTTTCAGAAGGACAACGATGTGGACGTTCGAATAGGAATTTGGATAAATCTTAGCCCGGTAGGTTATGTAACTACACCGGAACGGGACCAGCCTAGAGGGCAATGACATGAAAGAGAAACTCGAACCGGTGAAGATGGCTTTCGGGGCATTATTGCGGCGTTCTCGCGCGCAACGTGCTGATTCACCCCAGATCGCCCCTATTGCATCACGTTGAGTAGTATTTTAGGTGTTCTTCGCCACAGAGTGCTAGGTTCCACAACCCGCGAACAAGTGGATCCTAGGGTTTTACACAGCAGCCACAGGTTTTCCACACGGCTCGATTTGTGAGGCCTAGTGGCTGACGAAACCCCGCAAAATAAGGACGAAACGGACCTTAGCGAGCCTATTGGGCTGAACGCCGACTCAACTTGGACAACTTGTCGGGGTTTGGTGCGGAGCCAGGTCTCAGAGGCTGTCTGGTTGACATCATTTCGAGATCTTCACATAGTGGCAATGTCGACTGAGCGAGTCGTCTTGGTGGCACCGAGCAGTGTCATTCGAGATCGGGTGCTGAACCGCTACTTACCAATGGTTCGGGCAGCATTAGCCGACGCCGGTTGTGCAGCAGAGGTCATTGAAATCGAAGTCCAGCCAGAGCTGGACAATTCGGTAGGTGTCGCCGAATCACCACATATCCGAGAAGATCCTCCATCAGCGCCTGACCTGAGAGATCGGCTTGACAGCTCAGGGCAACCTGAAGCAGTAAGAAGCACAGGTAGAAGCGATTCATATACGGACACGATTCAACCGTTGTACACCTTTGACTCGTTTGTGACGGGCACGAGCAATCGTTTCGCTCATGCGGCAGCGTTGGCTGTCGCCGAAACTCCGGGCCGCAGTTATAACCCTCTTTTCATTCATGGAGGTGCAGGACTAGGCAAGACACATTTACTTCAGGCCATCGTTCATTACATCCGAAGCACTTACCCCAACTACACCGCACGATATGTGTCGACTGAAACGTTTCTCAATGAGTTCGTCGAAGCAATTCGAACCTCAACAACCAACACTTTCAAACGGCGGTATCGCGACATTGATGTGTTGTTGATCGACGACATTCAGTTCATGGAGGGAAAGGAAGGATTACAGGAAGAGTTTTTCCATACGTTCAATTCTCTTCACGGAGCTGGTCGTCAAGTGATCCTTTCGTCGGATCGTCCGCCGCGAAACATTGCAACGTTGGAGGACAGGCTTCGGAGCAGATTTGAGTGGGGTCTCATAACGGACATTCAACCGCCTGATGTTGAAACCAGGCTGGCGATATTACGGAAAAAAACCGAGGTGGCTCGGAGTGACGTCCCTGATGAGGCGTTGGAGTTCATTGCCGAACTCATTACGAACAACATTCGAGAACTTGAGGGTGCACTCATTCGTGTAAGCGCGTATGCCTCATTGACGGACGAACCAATAACAGTTGACTTAGCTGAACGGGTATTGGGAGACATTGTTCATAACTATGAGTCACGACCAATTACCTCTGGAGTGATTATCGATGCAACGTCGGAAATGTTCGGGTACGACGTCGAAGAACTCAAAGGAAAGCGTCGTCATCGGAGCTTGGTGCAAGCACGTCAGATCAGTATGTACGTCGTTCGCGAATTAACCGACTTAAGTTATCCCGCTATAGCGAGAGAGTTCGGGGGACGCGACCACACAACAGTGATGCACGCCGTGGAGAAGGTCGGAAACCAAATGGCTGAACGCCGACAGGTGTATGACCAAGTGAGTGCGCTGATCTCCGACATTAAGTCGCATTGAGACGTGGATAAGGTTCTGGATTGTGTTGTGGGGATACCGTGGACAATCTCGACTTATCCACATAAATCAGCAGTTTTCTTTGAACAGCAAGGTCTCTTGTGGGCAGCGGTGGACAGTAGTGTCGATAAAGAAACAATGATTGACCAGCGGGTTTACTCTGTTATCCACAATCCACAGGACCTATTGCCACTATTAGATTTTAAGAATCATAAAGAGAGAGGAAGTTCGACGTGAAGTTCCGATGTGAACGCGACGCACTCGTCGAGCAGTTAGGGACAGCCAGTAGGGCCGTGAGTAGCCGTGGTGGTGCTTTGCCTGTTCTTACAGGTATTCACCTCAGTGCCCGTGACGATGTTCTTACTATGACCGGAAGCGATCTCGAGATCACAGTGAAAGCTTCTGTTTCTGTTGCGGTGATTGAGCCAGGCGAGGCGGTACTTCCTTCGCGGATAGCGGTAGATATTGTTAGGTCACTTGAGTCTGGTGCCATTGATGTCGAGGTGTCTGGTGAAGAGGCAAAGATTTCCGGAGGGCGATCACAGTTTTCTGTGCGCACACTTCCAGTTGATGACTTTCCAACCCTTGCGGATCCGACTGGCGATGAAGTAACTGTTGCTACTGCCGATCTGGCCGCTGGTCTCAAGCAAGTAGTCAGAGCTGCAAGTGGTGATGATGCCCGACCGATATTGACTGGCGTGTTGATGTCAGCCGAGGACGGCGGTCTTCGGCTTGTCGCCACGGATTCGTACCGGTTAGCGGTTCGAGACCTTCCTGATGCGACTGTTCTGAGTGATGGCCAAAAAGTGCTTGTCCCATCGCGAGCCCTTGACGAACTCAGTCGAGCTCTGGGTGACTCGGAAGAAGTAACGGTTCGTTTAGGGGAGAAGGAAGTCACTTTCGACGTCGCCGTTGATGATGGTGCTGTTCAAGTCACCACAAGGCTCATCGAAGGTGAATTCCCCAATTATCGACAACTCATCCCGAGTAGCTACCCCAATCAGTTGACTATTGGGCGGGAACCCCTTTTGGAAGCAGTCCGACGGGTCAAACTTATGGCAAGGGATACAACTCCTTTGAGAATTACTCAAAAGTCTGACTGTGTGGAATTAATGGCCGTAACACAAGATGTTGGGCAGGCCCATGAAGAGGTGGATGCTCACTATGCAGGTGATGAACTCACGGTCGCGTTCAATCCTGATTATCTGATCCAAGGATTAGAAGCTGCGCCTGGCGACGAGGTCGTTCTTGAAACTCTTGACGCTCTCAAACCTGCGGTGCTTCGCTCAAGTGAGGGCGGAGATTTTCTGTATTTGTTGATGCCAGTCCGGGTGTCGTAACGGACACGTCGAAACGGTGATCATCAAACGTCTATGGCTCACAGACTTCCGTAACCACCGAGCTACCGACATTGAACTTGACCCCGAAATTACATTGGTGGTCGGCCTCAATGGTCATGGCAAAACGAACCTGGTCGAGGGACTATTTCTACTCAGTGGGGCCCGCTCTTTTCGTGGAGCGAAAGTTGATGCACTTGTAGCAAGTGGTCAGTCCTCCGCATACATTCGCGCTGAGGTCGACCACAACGGGCGCTCAGTGCTAGTTGAGCTTGAGTTAGCCGCAGGGGGCCGGTCACGAGCTCAAATAAATAAACAACGGGTCCAAAGATTCAAAGACCTCGGCGATGTTGTACGTACGGTGATATTTAGCCCCGATGATCTACAACTTCTCAAAGGCTCACCTGCCATGCGCCGCGCGCTGATTGATGACGTTCTCGCCAGTATTGATAGTCAATTCCGAGCGGTCAGAACTGACTTTGATCACGTTCTTCGGCAACGAAACAACCTGCTAAAGCAAGGTCGCGGTCGGCTAACGCCAGAACTTGAAGCCAACCTGAATATATGGAATGAACAGTTCGTTGAAGTAAGCAATGAAATCGGACGCTGTCGGTCAAACTTCGTCGAAAAGATCGAACCAATAGTGGCCGACTTTTATCTGCGAGTAGCTGGCACTGACGACCAGGTTTCACTCGCATTGGACGCTAACTGGCGAGAACACGGGCTTGAGAAGACTCTGTCGGAGACACAACCCGAGGAAATACGACGTGGCGTTACATTGGTGGGGCCTCACCGTGACGACCTAATCATTCTTTTGTCGCAACTTCACTCAAGAACACAGGCGTCACAAGGCGAACAACGGAGCTTGGCGCTGGCGTTGCGGTTAGCAACCCATGCGCACATTGCACAGACATGTGGCGACAGCCCCTTGGTGTTGTTGGACGATGTTTTTTCAGAACTCGACGAAGGAAGAGCTCGCCGACTTGTCGAGTGTCTTCCGGATGCACAGATTGTTTTAACGTCGGCAACAGGCACAGTCCCAGATGGAGTCAAACCAGGGCTCACATTGGAAATATTGGAAGGCAAAATCAATGCCGGCTAAGGACAGTCCAGATAGGCGCTGGGCTGAGCCACGTTCTCTCCGTGACGTCTTGAAACGGGTCGTTACAGACTTCGGTGACAACGGTGCGATGTACGCGATACACGAGCGGTGGGATGAGGCCGTAGGTTCCGCAATTTCTCAACACTGCAGACCGCGTCGTCTATCGAAGGGTGAACTTCTCGTCGAAGTCGATCATCCAGGTTGGGCCACTGAGGTTCAGTACCTTGAACAGGATTTACTCGCCAAACTGGTGCAACTACACCCCGAATTGGACCTACGGGGCATCAAAGTCCAAGTCAAACGTTCCTGAGACAACTCTTTTCTCTGAGAAGCGTTCAGAAGCGGTTTGAGGACTTTAACCCTACGTCTTTTAGCCCCCTACGGCTGGTACTATTTGGATCAGGAAACGAGGTGTCGGTGAGCGACGTCACATACCAGGCAGAAAATATTCAGGTTCTGGAAGGTTTGGAAGCGGTTCGAAAACGCCCCGGCATGTACATCGGCTCAACCGGGCCTTCTGGTCTCCACCACTTGGTCTATGAGGTGGTCGACAATTCCGTCGATGAAGCAATGGCGGGTCATTGCACCATCATTGAAATCATCATTCTTAATGACGGAAGATGCCGGGTGACAGACGATGGTCGCGGCATTCCCGTAGGCCCGCATCCCAAATTTCCCGACAAATCAGCTGCCGAAGTGGTGATGACCCTGCTTCACGCTGGCGGCAAATTCGGCGGCGGTGGCTACAAGGTTTCAGGGGGCCTCCATGGCGTCGGCGTTTCCGTCGTAAACGCCTTATCGACAAGCGTTGAACTTCTGATAGATCGTGACGGACGGAGATACAGACAGGAATTCCACAATGGGGGAGAACCGGTCGGCTCCCTCGATGACATCGGTGAAACGCCAAACTCACAGACAGGTACGAGTGTTACTTTCGCCCCTGACCCCACGGTCTTCGATTCAGTCGACTTTCGAGCTCAAACACTTTTGGAAAGATTCCAAATGATGGCGTTCTTGAATGCGGGGCTCCGTATCAAATTTCGCGACGAACGAGAGATCCCTCCCAGCGAATCAGAGTTTCAATACGAGGGCGGTATCCGAGACTTTGTCCGTTACTTGAATGACGCTAAAGACCCTCTCTTCGACGAAGTCGGCTATCTCGAGGCTGACGAAGACGGTGACGAAGTCGAAATAGCGTTCCAGTGGAATACCGGCTATCAACTTGATGGGATCCACTCGTTTGCTAATGGAATCAGCACTATTGAAGGTGGGATGCACGAAGAAGGCTTTAAAACGGCCTTGACCTCGACTGTGAATCGGTACGCCCGAGCGAAGAATCTCCTGAAAGAAAAGGAAGACAATTTACAGGGCGATGACATTCGGGAAGGCCTCACGGCGATCGTCAGTGTGCGGCTCCAAGAGCCTCAGTTTGAAGGTCAAACGAAAGCGAAACTTGGCAACACGTCGATGCGGAGTTTGGTCCAAAAAGCTACGAATGAAGCATTAAGTAATTGGCTGGAAGAACACCCAAAAGAAGCTAAGCGCACGATCGGCAAAGCCATCGATGCCCGACGAGCACGTCTTGCCGCGCAAAAAGCCAAAAACACGGTTAGAAAATCCGCGCTCGCCGGTGCCGGTTTGCCGGGGAAACTCACCGATTGTTCATCAGGCGACGCCTCTGAAACGGAGCTGTACATCGTCGAAGGTCAGTCAGCAGGCGGCTCCGCAAAAGACGCGAGAGACCCTAGAACTATGGCGATCCTTCCAATACGCGGGAAAATTCTCAACGTTGAACGCCTTGGTGGTCGGCTGGAAAAGATGTTTCAAAATACCGAGGTGCAGGCATTGATTTCGGCGATTGGTGCAGGCGTCGGCGAAGGAAACTTCGACGCGGAAAAAATTCGCTATCACAAAGTTGTTCTCCTTTGCGATGCTGACGTAGATGGCAGCCACATCCGGACCCTGCTGCTCACCTTCTTTTGGCGTCAAATGAAGGAACTTGTGTTGGGCCGCCATGTCTACATCGCACAACCGCCCCTTTATTCGACGAAGGCGGGGAATGAAACGGTGTATCTGAAGGATGACCGCGCGAAAGCCGAGTTTCTGTCCGAACGACCCAACCACAAGAACGACTTTCAACGGCTCAAGGGGTTAGGCGAAATGGATGCCGACGAGTTATGGGCAACAACTATGAATCCTGACACCAGAACTCTCCTTCAGGTGACCGTCGATGAAGCAACCATCGCCGACAACATTTTCAGTGTTTTAATGGGTGAACATGTGGAGAGTCGCAAGGGGTTCATCCAAAACAACGCTCATGACGTCCGCTTCCTAGACATTTAACAAACATGGCTGATATTCCCCCCTCTGACGATGAAGTAGCTAACGGCGAATTGCACCTCTCGGTGCGACCGATCGAAATCCAAACTGAGATGGAACAGTCGTTCCTTGAATATGCGATGTCGGTCATTACAGCGCGAGCGCTGCCCGATGCCCGAGACGGTTTAAAACCGGTTCACCGCCGGATCCTGTGGTCGATGTTCTCAACTGGGATGCGTCCCGACCGACCGCATAAAAAAAGCGCAACCGTTGTCGGTGATGTGATCGGCAATTACCACCCTCACGGTGATTCAGCGATCTATGACGCAATGGTGAGAATGGGCCAATCGTTTAGCTTGGCGAACACGTTGATTGACCCCCACGGCAATTTTGGATCCCCAAATGACCCGCCGGCGGCATATCGGTACACCGAATCCAGGCTGACTGACCTAGCGATGCGAATGGTGGAAAGCATCGACGAAGACACGGTTGATCTCGTCCCAAACTTCGACGGTTCCAGTGAGGAACCAGTGGTGATGCCGGCGCGTTTCCCAAACTTATTGGTGAACGGTAGCCAAGGCATAGCGGTTGGCATGGCAACCAATATCCCCACGCACAATTTGACTGAAGTGATTGATGCGACACTCCACCTGATTGATAACCCCGAGTCAACGGTTGCCGACCTAATGGAGTTTGTTCAGGGCCCGGACTTTCCGACAGGCGGACTGATCATGGGACGCGCGGGTTTAACGAGCGCATTTACAACAGGGCGGGGTTCAATTCGAATTCGAGCACGGGCCGAAATAGTTGAAGAGGGCCGCAACACTCAAATTGTCGTCACTGAAATTCCCTACCAAACGTCAGATGAAAATATTGAACAAAAAATC
>Ga0066380_10000186_pt1 | contig 9406 bp, 7 predicted proteins | sample Knorr_S23_td_O2m_FD_70948 | JGI IMG/M metagenome (GOLD analysis project Ga0066380, IMG submission 70948) | Marine microbial communities from Southern Atlantic Ocean transect - Knorr_S23_td_O2min_ad_571m_LV | ecosystem: Environmental > Aquatic > Marine > Oceanic | place: Southern Atlantic ocean...
GAGACAAATCATTGGATGGTCAGAAAGGTATAAAAATTCTAAAACTGATGATATAAAAGAAATGAATAGTCTTATGAGTTGGTTAATTAATAATTTACCTAAACAAAATAAAAGTTCATTAATTCATAATGACTATAAATATGATAATGTAGTGTTGGATAAAGATAATATCTCAAAAATAGTTGGAGTATTAGACTGGGAAATGTCAACAATTGGAGATCCATTATTTGATTTAGGAACTACTCTTGGTTATTGGGTTCAATCTAATGATCATCCTATGTTAAGAAAAATTTCTTTAAGTTCAACGACTGCTGAAGGAAATCCATCGAGAATGACTTTAATTGATATTTATGAAAAATATAGTAAAGTCAAAGTAAATAATCCAGTTTTTTATTATGCTTATGGTTTATTTAAAATATGTGTTATTGTCCAGCAGATATACTATAGATTTAAAAAAGGATACACTAACGATAAAAGATTTTCAAATTTGATTGATATTGTAAAAATTTGTTCTTTAGTTGGTAGGAGATCAATAGAAAAAAATAAAATTGATGACCTCTTCTGATTTTTTTAGTTTTTGTGTTTAAATTAGGATTTCATACAATGGAATATTTTATAGATTTTTTTTCAAGGTTATTAAAACTAGTTTCAAGTTTTCTGTTAATTTTTAATAGAACTCTCTTTACTATAGGTGAGTCTGAGATTAGTATAGGTACTATAATAATATTTTTTCTTAGTTTTTATTTATTAATCTTCACTTCTACTAAGGCAAGAAAATTGATTCTTAGTAAGATTTTACATAAATCTAAATTAAAAAAGCCTTTTAGGGAATCAATTGCTAATGGAGTCAGAATTGCAATGATGCTTATTGGTACCATAATAATAATTCAGGCAGTTGGAATTGATTTGAGTGCCTTAAGTTTATTAGCTGGTGCTCTTGGTGTTGGTATTGGTTTTGGATTTCAGAAAGTTACCGATAATTTAATAAGTGGATTAACTATTTTGGTTGAAGAACCTATTAAAGTTGGTGATAGGGTTGAAGTTGGTGATGTTAGTGGTGATATTGTAAATATTTCACTTAGAGCTACAACTATAATAACAAATGATAACATTTCGATTATAGTTCCAAATTCTGAATTTGTTTCTAGTCAAGTAATTAATTGGAGTCATAATAATAGAATTGTAAGATTTAGAATTCCAATCGGTGTAAGTTATGATGAAGATCCTGAAATAATAAGAAAATTATTGATGGAAGTGGCAGATGAAAATGAAAATGTTCAAAAGGAACCTAAAGCTAAGGTATTTTTTGATGGTTTTGGAGATAGCTCTTTAGATTTTATGTTAGGTATTTGGACTTCTTCTCATACCGATAAACCTGAAATTATTAGAAGTGAAATTTATTTTGCGGTTTTTAAAAAGTTTAAAGAAAACAATATTCAAATTCCATTCCCACAAAGAGATGTTCATATTAAATCTAATAATTGATAGAACTTATTGTTAGATTGATTACCATTTATTTATACCAAGTAATTTTTTTCCTAATGAATTTAATTTAGCTGTTTTATATTTTATTTTTTCTAATTTTCTAGGATCTCCAGGGAATGCATAACCTTCAGGTGCGATTTTTTTTTTCCATGAATTAATTCTCCATTGTTTTAAAGATTCATTTTCTTCTTCTGCAGGCATCATTGATATATATTGAGCAATTCTAACTTTATTTTTACTTAGATTTGGTCTGATACCATGGGGTTGACAACTATGAAAAATTAATAAATCACCTGCTCCTAAAGGTACTTTAACTATTTTATCTTCAATTCCAGTAATATCAGGCTGAAATTTATCTCTATCTTTTCTTTGTGTTTTTTTCCAAGTTTCATAATTACGAAATAACCATGGAATACATTGAAATCCACCCATATTTTTATCTGTTTGATCAGAGAGTGCTAATACACCTTGAATATTTTGAGGTTTGGTATCTGGATCATAATCCCAATGTATAAAACCATCATATTTATATCCTTTTTTTATAGGGAAATTAAGATTTGCTCTGTCTATTGTAACCCAAAGTTTTTCAGTACCCCATATATCAACGAAAGCATTATAAATTTTTTTTTTTTGTCTATTATTCCATAGGTATTGATTGTTATAAACTTCAACCATACCAGTACCGGCTAACTCTTTCATTTTCATTTTAGCTCTTTCTTTAGTATACCATGTTGAACTATCATCTTTTTTTTTGTTTTCAAATTCCCAAAGAAAATTGGCTGTTTTAAATGCTTCTTTTTTTGAAATAGCATTTTTTATTATAATATATCCGTTTTTAATCCAATAATTCCAATCATCTTCACTAAGCAATTTAAGTGGAATGTTATTACTTCTGTCGTTTAATTTTATGGTGCTACTTTTAGCAGTCGATGGATTTCCTGGAATATCTTTATGATTATCGTATGGATTATTTTTCATTTTTATAATTTAAAGAATTTTATTTGATTTTGTAAAAAATTTTTCTATCTCTATTATTTTTTATGAAAATTTGGAAAACTTAATGAATTACTGTTATTATAGCCAAATAAATAATGTTAAATGAATATTGAAGAAAAATCATCATTAAAACAATTAATAAAATCTCAAAAACCTAATTTTCCATTAGAACAGCGTTTTTATATGGATCCAACTATTTTTAATTTAGATATGGAAACATTTTTTTTTAATCAATGGATTATAGTTGGTCATGAATCTAGAATTCCTAAAAAAGGGAATTATTTTTTATTTAATATTAAAAATGAGTCTATTATTATTATTAGAGATGATAATGGTAAAGTCAATTGTTTTTATAATGTGTGTAGGCATAGAGGATCTAAAATATGTTTAGAAAATGAGGGTTCCACTAAAAACTTGGTATGTCCATATCATGCATGGAGTTATAAATTAGATGGAAGTTTAAAAAGTGCAAGATTAATGGATGAAGATTTTTGTAGTGATCAATGGAGTTTGCATAAATGTAATTCTATAATTTTTGAAGGTTTAATATTTATTAATTTTTCAAACAAACCAGATAACTTTAATGAATTTATAAAACCAGTAAAACTTTTTATAAAGTTGCATGGTCTTGGAGAAGCTAAAATTGCTGCTAGAAGAAAATATCCTACTATGGGAAATTGGAAATTAACTTTAGATAATTTTCATGAATGTTATCATTGTCAACCTTCTCATCCTGAATATTGTGAAGTTCACAGTTCTGATTATATTAAAGCATATGGTGCAGGAAGTAATACAGGACCTTCATCGAGTGAATTTATGAAAGAATTGTTGAAATGGAATAAATATGCTGAAAAGATTGGACATCATATAGGTGAGTATAATGAATCAAAATTTTCTAACTTTTTTAGAAGTGCTGAAAGAACACCTTTTAGTAAGGGGAAACTTTCAGAAACAAAAAATGGAAAACCAGCTTCTACATTAATGGGAAAATTTAAAGAGTTTGATGGGGGTTATACAACAATAGGCACTTCTCCTTTTAATAGTTTATTAATGTCAAATGATTTTGCAACAATATTTACCTTTATTCCTAAGGGACCTTTAGAAACTGAAGTAGAATTAATGTGGCTTGTTCATAAGGATGCGAAGAAAGGAGTAGATTATAATGTTGATAAAATGACATGGATGTGGCATGAAACAACTTTAGCAGATAAAAAAATTATAGAAAATAATCAAAATGGTGTAATGTCAAAAAAATATATTCCTGGACCTTTATCACAAATGGAAGTAGGGTTAGAAAAACTTAAGAATTGGTATTTAAATCATTTAGAGCTGATATTAGGTAGTTAAATTTCTTATAATAAAATTTTATTTTATTATTTCACGGATTGCATTTACAGCGTTACTTCCATGTAGTCCACCTCCAGGATGAGTACAGCAACCACAAAGATAAAGATTAGTAAAAGGGGTTTTATATTGAGAAGTAGAAATAGTAGGTCGCATAAAGAAAAATTGATCTAATGTCATTTCACCCTGATTAAGATTTCCTTCAGTTAGACCTAATGATTTTTCTAAATCTAAAGGAGTAGTTATTTTTGAATTTATAATTAAATCTGAAAAATTAGGAATATATTTTCCAATAATATTTGTGACATTATTAATTATCTCATTTTTTAATTTATCATTCCAATTTTGATTTTTTAGATGATAAGGAATGTATTGAACTGTGGAAGATAGTACATGTTTTCCATTTGGAGCATAATTTGGATGTATTAAAGAAGGAATACTAAATTCAATATATGGATTCTTGGAAATACGTCCATATTTAATATCATCATATGAATGTTCTAAATATTCTTCAGAGGGATTAATTGAAAAGATAGTATCCTGTTGATCAATTGTAATTCCAGGAATATTAGGGCATTTTTTCAATGCAAAATGTACTCTAGCAGTACTTCCACGGTATTTTATGTTATTTAATTGTGTTTTAAAAATTGGAGGTATATTTTTTTTTCCAACTAATTTAAAAAAGGTATTAGTTGGATCTAATCCTGATATAATTATTTTTCCATTGTAGGTTTGATCATTTGAAGTAATTACACCAGAACAGATACCATCTTTACAGTTAATTGATTTCACTGTAGTATTTGTTTGTATGGTTACGCCATTTTCTTTCAATATATTAGATAGTATTTTAGCAAATTGATGTGTTCCACCTTTAATAAAATGAGCATTGTGAATTTTGCCATTAGCATGGACATGATGATGAATAAAATTTAATACTGTTGCGGCTGAAAAAGGTCCTTGAGTGATATTTGTTATTCCACTTGCAGCTAGTGATCCACGTAGTAATTTAGATTCAAACCATTCATCTAATAGTTCTGGCATCATCATTGGAATTGTTCTAATAATATCTATCAATCCCCTTCTTCCATGTTTCCAAATTGGATTTAACATATTACTCATTGCAAGAGCATCTTTAATACCCATTTTTGAAATAACAGGAGGTGTTATAGTATATAAAGGTTCTAGAAATTTGCATATTTTATTAATGTATTGAGTGAATTCAATCCATTTATCAGCATCTTTTGAAGAATGGGAGGTAATAGATTCTGCTGTTTTACTAGGATTATTTTGAAATATTATGTGTTTTTTATTTTCATCTAATGCAATTCTAAGTGAACTAACTTTTTGGAATTCTAAACCATATTTGTAGAGATTTAATTTTTTTATAAGTCTAGGATCAATCCAGCGTATGTAATCGTATACCATATTACATTTAAAACCTGGAGAAAATTCTTCTAATGTAGCCATTCCACCTAATTCATCTCTAGATTCTAATAAAAGAATAGATTTATTTTTCTTTGCTGAAAGAGCAGCTGCAGTAAGGCTATTAATACCACCACCCACTATAATAATATCGTATTCTTTTGTTACCATATTTTTAATATTTTTTTAGCTGCCATTTCTCCTGGAGAACCGGTAATTCCACCACCAGGATGAGTACCAGATCCACATTGAAAATAATTTTTTATAGGTGTTGTGTAATCAGCCCATTTAACGGCTGGTCTTAGAGAGAATAATTGTTGAAGTGTGAGCTCGCCATGAAATATATTTCCTTCTGTTAAACCAAATGTAGTTTCTAAATCTTTTGGTGTTAGAACTTGTCTGTGTAAGATTATATCTTTGATGTTTGGAGCATAACGAGCTAGAGTGTTAATTACAGCGTCCCCAAAAGCCTCTCTTTTTGAATCATTCCATCCACCTTTGATATCATAAGGAGCGTATTGAACAAAACATGACATAACATGTTTTCCAGGTGGTGCCATATCTGGATCTAAAACTGATGGTAGTATGATATCCATATAGGGTTCTTTAGAAAAGTTTCCATATTTAGCATCATCATATGCTTTTTCTAGATGATTATAATTAGGACTTATTGAAATAGCTCCTCGAAGATGAGGTCCATCTCCTGGAAGAGATGTAAAATTTGGAAGTCCATCTAAGGCGAGGTTTACTTTTCCAGAAGATCCACGAATTCTAAAATTTTTAATATCTTGAACAAAATCAGATGGTAATTCTTTTTCATCAACAAGTTTTAGAAATGTAAGCTTAGGATCTAGTCCAGAAATAACAATATTTGATTTGTATTCATCACCATTCTCTAAAGCTACACCTATTGCTTTGCCATTTTTTGTTATAACTTTATTTACAGGTGCTTTTGTCATGATATCTGCACCAAAATGTTGTGCAGAGCGTGCAATAGTCATACTTAGTTCTCCTGTACCACCTTTCTGAAAACCCCATGCTCTAAACGCACCATCAATATCACCCATATAGTGATGTAACATAACGTATGCTGATCCAGGTGAACGTGGACCCATAAATGTTCCAATAATACCACTTGCAGCCATTGTTGCTTTTAAAGGTTCAAATTCAAACCATTCATCTAAAAAATCAGCTGAACTCATAGTCATAAGTTTACAGAGGTATTCAAAATGTTCATTGCTTAATCCTTTTACATGATTAAGAAGTTTTTTTAGAGCCATTAAATCAGAAATGCTAGGATTTAGTGGGTTTGGAGCGATAGTTTCTAATATTGGTCTTACTGCCATACCAATTTGTCCCATAAGAGGACCAAAACGTTTATAAGTTTCAGCATCTTTAGGAGAATGGCGATAAATTTCTTTATATGTTTGGTCTCCATCAGAAGTTCTGAATAAATAATCATTATCTAGAGGTGTAAATGTGCTTTCGAGTGGAAGAATTCCAAGACCAAATCGTGGAAGCATTAATTCTCTTATGACATTGGATTTTAAAAGACTTATAACATATGAACAAACTGAAAATTTAAAACCAGGAAATATTTCTTCTGTTACAGCTGCTCCACCTAAAACATAACGACGTTCTAAAACTAAGACTTTCTTTCCAGCTCTTGCTAAGTATGCAGCAGCAGTGAGACCATTATGTCCACCACCTATTATTATAGCATCGTATTTACTTAATTTGGACATGATGTTTTTCTTTTTGGATTATAAAATGGAGTTTCAACAACAATTGCAGGAGTTAGCTTACGAAAATGTTCGACTTTTATTTCAAAATCTAAACAAGAATTGATATCAGCATAATCTGCATGTATATGGGCTAATGCAATGTAGCATTTAAGAATTGGCGACCAGCATCCACTTGTAGCATAACCTACTTGTTTATTTTTAAAGTATAGAGGGGTGCTTGTACGCCACGCCATACCAGGAAGTCCAGGAGGAAGTCCTACTTTTTTATATTCTTTTTCTAGAGATTCCCATTGAATTTCAATGCCTCTAAATTTCCAATTGCTTGGTGATTTTTTTTCTAATTCTAGAGCTTTTTTTCCAATAAAATCATTTCCTTTCATTTTTACTGTCCAATCCAATCCCAATTCATAGGGTGATGATTTACGATTTTCAATTAGAGCATGCTTTGATGAAATATAATCAACATCTAAAAGTATTAAAGAAGCTTCAATACGAGATATATCAAGTGCATTAAGTCCAACAGGTGTTATTCCGTAAGATTTTCCAGATTTTATAAGCATATCCCATATTTCTATTGATTTTGATGGATCTATCCAAATTTCATAACCTAAATCACCCGTGTATCCAGTCCTAGAAATAGTTACTTGGATTCCATTAAGTTTAGTATCTATAAGACGAAAAAATTTTAAATTATTAAGAGATTTTGATGAAATACAATTAAGTATATCTCTTGAATTTGGACCTTGAAGAGCTAATGCTGCTATGTTGTTAGAATCATCTTTAATATTAACATTCATTCCACTTGAATTATCTAAAAGCCAAGTTAAATTAGGTTCTGCACTTGTAAGTCGAAAATTATTTTCATCAAGATGTTGAACTGTGCCATCATCTATAACTTTTCCTTTTTCATCACACCATGGAGTATACATAACTTGACCTATTTCACAAATATTAATATTTCTCGTTACCATTCTATCCATAAATGATTGAGCATCAGGACCTTTTATACTATACTTATATAATGGGGATACATCTAAAAGTGCAGCTTTTGTTCTAATAGCAAAGTATTCATTATCATGATGTAGATCATATTGTGTTGCTGCTAGGTAACCGCCCCAACGTCGCCATTCTTGAGATTGGTTTAGTTTACTTGTTCTTTCAAAGAATGGAGATGTTTTTAGTTGAGTATGACCTGTGAATTTTTGAGGATTATGACTATTTATCATCGTTAATTTGTAATAGAAAAATAAAGTTAAAATATATAGGTATTATCAATGACTAAAAATAGAAAATAATGTGGTCTAAATTTTTTCATGGTCAAAGATAAATTTTATTCTTACTTCTCCAAATTCTTTCTTTCTAGTTTTGATAGATTTATATTAGATTTTTAAATTTTTCTTTAAAATGTTAAATTAATGAACATCAGAAAAATAAATATTGGTGATAAATTTGATTTATTTAAAGATCACTGGAGTCCTAAAATAATAGCTGAATTAAATGGACAAGATATTAAACTTGCTAAAGTTAAAGGAGAATTTGTTTGGCATACTCATAAAAATGAAGATGAACTATTTTTTATAGTTAAAGGAACTTTAAAGATTAAATTTTCTAATAAAATTATTGAATTAAATGAAGGTGAAATGTTAGTTGTTCCAAAAGGAATTGAACATAAACCAATAGCTGAAGAAGAAGTTTGGTTATTATTGTTTGAGCCTAGTAATACTAAACATACTGGTGAAGTCAAAAGTGATTTAACTGTGGATAATTATGAAAGGATATAAATAGTTTATATATTTTTTTTAAAATTAATTTTTAACAATTCTAAATCCAAAATGATTATTTCCTCTATTTTCAAAGTCTGATGCTCGAGCATATGTTAATAATGTAGCAGAATGATAATTCCAAGATCCTCCTCTTCTTACTCTTTTTGAGTTGATTCCAGCTATTGTATTTATTGGATCTATAACATTATCTAAATAAAAAGAATTGCTATAATAATCTTGACACCATTCCCACACATTTCCACCCATATCAAATAACCCATATGGATTTGGATTATAAGATCCTACAGCAAAAGAATGTCCATCTGGATTATAAATACCAGGCGTTTCTCCATTGTAATTTGCTTTACTTAAAGAAAGTGTTCCATCATCTGTAGGGTATTTTAATTGTTGTCCACCTCTAGCAGAATATTCCCACTGTGCTTCTGTTGGAAGACTAACATTATAATATTGAACAAAAGCATAAGCACCATACCATTTAATCCAATTAACGGGCCAATCTGCTTTTGACGCATCTAGTAGTTCAAAAGTGTTATTTGAAGTGTTGAATGATATCCAACTTTTATTATTTATATGTTCTTCTTCTCCATTACTAGTACATCCTCCTGATTCTCCTAATTGCAAGAAGACTTC
>Ga0066380_10000187_pt1 | contig 9403 bp, 10 predicted proteins | sample Knorr_S23_td_O2m_FD_70948 | JGI IMG/M metagenome (GOLD analysis project Ga0066380, IMG submission 70948) | Marine microbial communities from Southern Atlantic Ocean transect - Knorr_S23_td_O2min_ad_571m_LV | ecosystem: Environmental > Aquatic > Marine > Oceanic | place: Southern Atlantic ocean...
ATTCAGCCACAAAACATATAGAGCTAAAACGGAACCAGCAACTGTAGCAAACCCTCCGGTCATTACTGCTGTTAATTCAGAATTAGTCATGCTTTTAATGAATGGCCGGATTAAAATGGGTGCTTCTGTCTGGCCCACAAAAATATTAGCGGAAACACTTAATGTTTCAGCACCGCTCGTTTTCATGGTCTTTTCCATCAGTCGCGCTATCCATTTTACTATAAATTGTATAACTCCGAAGTGATAGGTAACCGCTATTAAGCTTGAAAAAAATATGATTACCGGCAATGCGCGAAAAGCGAAATTTACCATGGCTTCGTGGTAGCCTACTCCGGGGACAAATGATTTAAAAAGGAAATCACTTCCCGCATTTGAAAAACTGATCAATTTTTTGAATAATTTATCTATATTGAAAAATTGTAATTTGATAAATGGTATTTTTAAAATAATAAGAGCAAATAAAATCTGTAAACCTAAGCCCCAAATAACGATTCGTGGTTTTATCATGCTGCGGTTGTTGGATAGGGCATAGGCAATACCCAACAATACCATTATACCGATCAGTCCTGTAAATTTTTCCATCAGTCTTCCCTTGGTGCTTGAAAACAATTCCTGCACCGCGCTTCATACTTGTCCAATTCGCCAATAACCACCTGTTCTGAATCTGATGATGTTCGCTGGGTATAAGATGCGGGATTGCCACATTTTACACAGATGGCTCGTAATTTATCCAGATAGTCTGCTTCACACATGATCGCTGGCATAGGGCCAAATGGTATTCCACGATAATCTGTATCCAACCCAGCGACCACTACACGTTTCCCACTGCTGGCTAACTCCTTACAAGTATTGATAAGGGAATTGTCAAAAAACTGGGCTTCATCAATTCCAATAACTTCATGCTCTTTAGCCATATCTAGAATATCATTGGGATCATCAACTATATATGATTCCATTTTTATATGATTGTGGCTAACGATGTGCCCTTCGCTATATCGGGAATCGATTTTAGGTTTAAATATTGCAATTTCCATTTGAGCAATCTGAGCCCGGCGAAGGCGTCGAATCAATTCTTCAGTTTTCCCGGAAAACATACTGCCGCAGATTACTTCTATCCAACCAGAATCGCTGGGTGTCAATGTCATGATAAAATTGAATCTATTTTTGTTCTAATCAGGTCTATGGCTACTTTATTTTCACCGCCCTCAGGAATAATCAGATCTGCGTAATATTTGGAAGGTTCAACAAACTGCTCGTGCATAGGACGGACAGTGGATAAATATTGTTTATTCACCGATTCCGGTGTCCGCCCACGTTCATGGATATCCCGTGTCAGTCGCCGTATAAAACGAATATCTGCTGGTGTATCCACAAAAATTTTTATAGTGAATAGTTTACGGAGCTGGGGGTAATGTAATGTCAATATCCCTTCCACAACGATTACATGGTGTTGTGTAATAGGTGTGGTTTTATCCATTCTAACGTGTGTAGAAAAATCATACGTTGGAATTGCTATTGTTTTCCCATCCAATAATTGCTGTAAATGACTTTCAAATAAATCAATATCAATTGAATCTGGATGATCATAATTCTGGTCTACCCGTTCTTCATAGAGGATATGGGACAAGTCATTGTAATATGAATCTTGCTCAATAACGACCACTTCCCCTTCACCATATTCTGCAAGGATTCCCTTGGCCAAAGATGTTTTCCCTGAACCTGTTCCGCCACCGATACCGATGATAATTGTTTTCATGTCAGGTGTGTTTCATCAAATGCATCGGGTAAGAGATCCGCAGACGAAACAGTTTTGACCCAGCCATTGTTATCGCAAATGTGTATTGGAATCTCCCTGCACAGATCCCAGATCACTTGGCGACAGGCACCGCATGGAGTTCCGCTGTTTTCTGTGGCCACGGCCATAGCTTTAAATAGAGTATGCCCTTCTGCAACAGCTCGGAATAAAGCAGTCCTTTCCGCACAACAGGTTAATCCGTAGCTTGATGATTCAACGTTACAGCCGCCTATTATTTTTCCTGATCTGGTCTCTACAGCTGCCCCTACCCGGTAGTTAGAAAAAGGTGAGTGGGACTTTTCACGCATATTAATAGCTGTCTCTATGAGTTTCTGATTCATATTCTTTCGCTGTGAAAACTCTGGAAAAACTTAAGGGAGGTTACCCCGACAACAAATCCACCGATATGGGCAAACCAGGCAACTCCGCCTGTAGTATCTACTCCCAAACTACCAAGCCCACCGGATAATTGCATTAAAAACCATAATCCAAGGACTATCTGGGCAGGTACAACAAATGTAGTAATAAAAATAATAATGATTGCAAATATGTGAACCTTTGCCTTGGGAAACCGGATCATATATGCTCCTAGAACCCCGGCAATAGCACCGCTTGCACCCACCATTGGTGTGGTAGACGCGGGCTCTATCAGGAATTGTGCCAGGGCCGCCCCCAAACCACAGGCAAGGTAAAACCAAAAATATTTAACGTGTCCCAGGATACTTTCTATGTTGTCGCCGAAGATATGAAGGAACCACATATTGCCGATGATATGGCCAAAACCGCCATGCATAAACATGGATGTGAAAATTTTAAATGGGTTGAATTCATTGGGTACGAATCCAAAACTGTAAACCAGTTCAGCCCCAAATTGCGGATCCCTGCCGATTACATAAAATTGGCCCAGAAAAATCACCACGTTTGCCACAATTATTCCATAGGTTACAAATGGAAAGAGAACCCGGGGGTTATCATCTTTATATGGGAAAAACATTAATAAACAGAAAAATAAATGGTTCCGGCGGATTCATTACCCATCCGGTCCCGAACCTTAAAATCGATCTTGTGCTGGCCTTCTTTTAGGGGGTGGTCAAAGTTGTAAGAGACGGTTTTCTTAAGCGGCTGGTAAGCCGGGTGAACAGGATTATCATTTAAAAGCAGATCAAAGGAAGCTTCTTCTGACTCGATACCCGATATTGAATCATCCACTTCAATTTCAATCCTGTTAACGTCCTGGATGTGGTAGCGACCGCTATTGCCGGGAAATGTATTTTTAATCTGGGGTGAATCCAAATCCTGGATGATAGTTACAGCATCCATCTGCTCCAATTCTGCTGTTAGGATCTGTTTCCGGCGGTTATTCTCTGTGGGTGTATACACCCATTCTTCCTCTTTTCCGTCATAATAATATATTCCCAGGTTGGAATGTTCCACCAGGTCGCGATCATACCGGATCCCGACTCGAAATTTGCTTTTTATAGCAAGGTCAAAAGGTTGAATCTGGTACACTGGAGATAAATGAAAGCCGTCTGTTACAGGCGCAAACTCTTTTACCTTATCAATCCAGATCACATTTGTCTGGTAAAATGTTCCCGGCTTTGTTTCAATAGAACAGTTGCGGTCGTTGGAAATAACATGATATTCCTGCCCGGGTCCGACGGCCTGCAGCAGATAATGAAACCGTGTTTCACGGGACAATCCTTCATGGGTTAATTCTACATCCACATATTTCATGTTATTCACTACCTGGTGAGACAGTCTTTCTGTCAGGAATGTATTAGGCTGAATCTGTGCCAAGGAATAAGACATGAACGTGTTGTCATTGGCTAACCTGATGGTAGCGCGGGCTGGAACATAATGGTCCAGATCCACTTGGAAAAACAGACCTCGTTCCGTGTTAGAGACTTTCAGGTTGGGGTGAACATCCACTACGCTGATTTCCGGATTAAATGTGGTCCAGTGGTAGGGATTGACCATACCACCCAGTTGATTAATACCGATGATCTGTAGAATCCGATCATGGATAGCTGATAGGGGAATTGTAATATGAAGATCTTTTTTTACCTGTTCAGCATGAAGAATGTCAACCTTCTGGTCCGGGAATCCATAGGGTGTAAAATTGTACACTACTGCATCCCTGATGGGTAGCCCGCCCCTGCGCGGCGCCAGCGCCAGGGTGACAACCTTTTTATCGCGAAATATTTCTTTCGCTTCAAGGGTCATGGGAAAGGTGCCTGCAACCATGCCGCGGACCACAGTTTTATTTCCGTGGGCATCAAAAATATTGATCTCTACGGAATGGAAACCCGGTGCCAGCCCAAGGATTCCAGAATTATCCGATGCGTGGATGGCTATTTTCCGATGTTCTGCCAGACGATACAGTTTCTGGAATTCTCCCAGGTTCTTCCTTTTCAAGTCGTATTGAATAACTGTCTTGGCAAATTTGCCCTGGGAAAAGGGTATTTTGGTATAATTCAGTTCAAATTCTGGTTGCCCATCAATTATTAATTCTGCCCGGTGAAACTGGTACGTATTGTTAGTTCCCTCCCGTTTATCAACGGCCTGGACAGCAAGACCGAATTCTCCAAACACGCTGATGGTATCCGCAAAATGATAGGTGCCTCCCTTATCCCTGAAAAGGGGGATGATCTGGGACAATGGGCTGGCATTGATCAGGGAACCCTGGGAAATTGGGATCACCGCCAGTTTTATTGGTATGGGCATTACATTGTCATCCAGATTAAACGCCATGGTCAGCGGGTTTAAAGGTTCACTTTTGCTGGAACGATATTCAAAATGAAGGTGGGGTGCAAAGGAATGGCCTGTGTTCCCTGAAAATCCGATCAAGTCGCCTTTCTTAACCTGGAATTCCCTTGGTGAGAACTGTGCATCCACATTGTAGCTCCTGCGCTTGGCCTGCTGCAGACGCCAAACCTTTTCCATAACAGGCGTAAAAGATGCCAGGTGCCCATAGACCACTTCGTGACCCGACACGGTACGCTGATACAGTGCTTTTCCATAGCCATTAAAATCGGATCTGACCCGGCTGATATGGCCGTCTTCCACAGCTAGGATTTCCTGTCCGATCTTTCCATTGGTCTTGATATCCAGACCCATATGAAAATGATCGTCCCGGTTCTCCCCAAAATTGGATGAAAAGAATTTTCCGACTCTGGTGGGCCACAACACATCCTGGGAAATGAGAGTCGCAGAAACAAACAGGAGAAATGATATGAAGTGCCGATTCATGAAATAATTGATGCGGTGCAATTTATTCAGGGGAGAAGCGGGTTATCAATGAGTGATTTGTTTCCTGCTTACACTTATCGTAAACTCTGTAAAATTATTTCACAAATAAAAAAAGGAAATAAAATGAAGAAATTCTTAGTGGTTTTAACACTGGCGATGCTTCCCAGCTCTGCATTTGCAATAATCGGTTTTGGGATTCAAGCCGGTCAGGACATGGCTAAACTGGATGCCTTATCTCATACAGAAGGCGAGGGTCTTACAGCTGTAACTGTTAACTCCTTTGAAATGGAAGCCAACCCTGTAAATTTTGGTGGTTATGCTTTTGTTGACCTTTTTGGTTTTGCCCTTGAAGCAGAAGGAGATATTGCGGCTGGGGCGTACCAGTTCGAATTTGAAAATGTATTAAGTACCTTGGGACCGGTTGATTTTGGATGGGCCAGGGTATCTTATGCTGTTACAATGAAGAAAAATATCATGGATCTTTCCATCCCCTTTCTAGCCAAGACAGCCCTGAATGCTGGTGCAGGTTTTGGTGGCCACGTTTCTACACCCAGGGCAAGTGTTGATATGGTAAAAGAACTGCTTGGAGATGATTTAACGAACGTTGATGCTCTTAATGAAGGACTGGAAGATAAACTTGGTGATTACTTAGTCGATAATATGATTGAAGCAAGCGGTCTGCATGTACAGGCAGGTTTAAGGTTCAAGGTGCTGGTGCTTGACACCCATTTAAACTTACGATACAACATAGCCGAAAATGTCTATGACGGATCTGCCGGCTTTGCTCAGGTCATGTTCAAGATGGGTATTGCATTCTAATTATTATAAAATTATAAAAAGAAAGGGGCGAGGAATCGCCCCTTTTTTATAGATAATTCATTTATTAAAGGTTAAATGATCATTGTACAGTTTAGATTAGGATGATTTTGCAATGCTTACCTTTTTATGCTTATTTGCGTAGTGACATGCATAGTGCAAGTCCTAAATTGATCGCTTTTATTTAATAAATTATTTGTGTATTTGTGGAGAAAATTTAAATGGATAAAATAAAAATCATTATCATGGGTGCAGCGGGCCGTGATTTTCACAATTTTAATACTTACTATCGCGATAATGAATTATATCAGGTTGTTGCCTTTACAGCTACCCAAATCCCGAATATTGAGGGCCGTATTTATCCGGCGGAACTGGCTGGAAGTTTGTACCCGGCTGGTATTCCGATTCATGATGAAAGCGAGCTGGAAAGCCTTATCCAAGAGCATAATGTAAATGAGGTTGTTTTTTCTTATTCTGACATACGGCATGAGGATGTTATGCACCTGGGTTCCGTGGTAAACTCAGCTGGAGCTGATTTCAAAATGATGGGCTTGAAAAGAACAGCCGTGGTCAGCTCAAAGCCTGTGATTGGTATTTGCGCTGTACGCACGGGATGTGGAAAAAGCCAGACCACACGGAAAGTATCAGAGATCCTGAAGAACGCCGGGAAAAAGATAGCCGTAATACGCCATCCCATGCCCTATGGTGACCTGAGCGCCCAGGCCGTACAGCGGTTTGAGTGTATCGAAGATCTGAAGAAACATGATTGTACCATAGAAGAAATGGAAGAATATGAACCGCACATCAACCGCGACACCATCGTTTATGCCGGCGTGGATTATGAGGCCATAATCCGGGAAGCGGAAAAAGAGGCAGACGTTATCTTATGGGATGGGGGGAATAACGATATGCCTTTTTATCAAACGGATCTATTGCTTGTGGTCACCGATCCGCACCGGACAGGCCATGAGACCCAATATTATCCCGGTGAGACCAATTTGCGACTGGCTGATGTTATCGTGATCAATAAAATAAGAACCGCAGAACCGGAAAACGTTGAGAAGCTCCGTCAGAATATTGCCAAAGTTAACTCAAGAGCTAAAGTGGTGGATGCCGCATCTCCTGTAACTGTGGAAGACCCCGATGTCATTGCTGGCAAACGGGTACTGGTTGTAGAAGACGGACCAACCCTGACCCATGGTGAAATGAAATTCGGTGCAGGCGTAGTGGCGGCAAAAGAATGCGGCGCCTCAGAACTTGTAGATCCAAGACCTTTCGCCAGAGGAACCATTGCAGAAACGTTCCAGCATTATCCGGATATCGGTACCCTGCTTCCAGCCATGGGTTATGGGGATGAACAGATCCGGGACCTAGAAGAAACCATCAATCAAACCAACTGTGAAGCAGTTGTGATTGGCACCCCCATTGATCTTCGGCGCGTGGTGGACATCAAACACCCAACTACCCGTGTTACCTATGATCTTGAGGAAATTGGTGAGAACAAATTGGTGAATCTGCTGGCCGAGTTTATCGGCTAAACAAAGTTTACTTGTCGATTTTTTCTTTTAAAAAGGATTGGATTTTTTCTTTAAGGATCTGCCTGGTTACTTGGTATGGCTTCAGGTCTACAGGGTCAGCACCCCATCCATGAAAGGGGTCATCGATACTCCAGTGAATTCGTGTAACATTACCGGGAAAAGTAGGACACGCCTGTCTGGCATTATCACAAACCGAGATAACAATATCAATGTTTTTATCCAGGTATTCATCGATGCTGTCAGAGGTCTGGTTTGAAATGTCTATTCCCCGTTCCGCCATAACAGCCACGGATGCAGGATGTAGGCGGGAGGGATGACTTCCGGCACTGAATACCTCATAATGGTCATCGGCAAGCTCCCTCAATAATCCTTCAGCGATTTGGGAGCGGCAGCTGTTGCCGGTACAGACAAAAAGCACTTTTTCCTTTTTATTCACGATCGGGGAAATTAATGGGATTACGGAGATGGTTTATAGTGGTTTCGCCAGAATTATAGTTTAAGCTGATTCCCAGGATTTTGTGGATGCCGTATCTAAATATACCCATCCTCCCACAAACAAAAAACCCCCACGAATGTGAGGCTTGATGTAGTTGTGTGATGCGGTTAATTATATAAGCGTGCCCGTATAAATTATCTTTGGTTTTGGTGTTTGGTTAAATAAATCAGCCCATACAATCAAATTCAACATCAATAGAATTAAAGCAATCATCCAAAAGTGTTTACTAAACTTCATGAACCAAATTTAGGAATTAATAATGAAAGAAGATAAAAAAGTGTCTTGGGAAGACATCGCATGGTCAAATATGTACTCCATCGAAGCACTGATAAATATACTTGAAAAGAAAGGAGTGATTATAAAATAGGAAGTAATAGAAGAACTGCAGAAATTAAAAGTTGAGCATCAAAAAGATGTGAATTAAACAAAACCCCCTAACGAGTGAGTGGATTATTTTTATACAAGATAGTAACGATGGGAATGAAAAATGAATAATGATAGAACTGAATATGATTTAACCTGTTCAAAAACCATATAATATATTCAGACTTTATTCAAAAGACTCCGTTAAAACGAGCCCTTTTATTCGTATTCTAGGTCAAGGGCAAAACGAATAACATCTTTTTCAAAATATACATAACTCTTCCGGGAGCTGATGCGGATTTTTACCCTTCCCCTCTTTGTTTTTAGTTTAAAGGAATCAATACTTGGTTTCGGTCCGGGGAATATGAGCCCGGACTGGTAAATAGAACCTAGATCAATTTTCCCAAGCACGTTTCCACGCCGTTCCATCTTTATCAAGGAATCCGTGATGACCAATTTCAACGTATTCTTGTTGGAGTTGTATTCAACATCTATATTCCTTTTAATATCTTTTTTAATGTCAGTCTTTCCTTTTTTAAATAAGATGGTAGTCAGGAATACCGCTTTCCCATATTGAAATTTTACCCGGGGGTTATTAATTGTCCACGTGGCCTGGTCCCCTTTTTTACCCGTCATGATTTGGTAATTGCCAATAAGATTCAGGTATTCGTTTACCAGATCTTCGGAGATGGAAACGGATATTTCCCCTCCAATTAAAAAAGTGAGAGAGTATAATAAAGCTGGGAGAATTTTTTTCATTGCTGCTGCTCTGGTGTATTTAAAGGCACGAGAGTATTGTTTTTTATGATTTGCCTTTTTTCCATGGTTTAAAATGAGACATTATTTTTTATCCTGCAATAAAACATTCACAGAGATATGGATCGTTTTTTGTATTTTTGTTCATGCCGGTCACTAGAAAAACAGCCCACCCATTCATTGGTCTTGCGGGAAATATCGGCGTGGGGAAAACCACCTTCACCCGCCATATGGCAGAGCGTCAAGGTTGGGAACCGTTTTATGAATCCGTTTCGAACAATCCTTATCTCAGCGATTTTTATGGTGATATGAAACGCTGGAGTTTTAACCTGCAGATCTACTTTCTTCATAAGCGGTTTGAAATGCACCAGTTTATGTCCAGATCCCTTG
>Ga0066380_10000207_pt1 | contig 9062 bp, 8 predicted proteins | sample Knorr_S23_td_O2m_FD_70948 | JGI IMG/M metagenome (GOLD analysis project Ga0066380, IMG submission 70948) | Marine microbial communities from Southern Atlantic Ocean transect - Knorr_S23_td_O2min_ad_571m_LV | ecosystem: Environmental > Aquatic > Marine > Oceanic | place: Southern Atlantic ocean...
TCTACGCGCCTATGTACAATCGCATTATTCAGAGAAAGATCTTCAAACGTTCCTCCTGAAGTACTGGTAAAGATCCAGTCTCCACCAACCATTGCAGACATATCCGTCGCGGTTGAGTCATAGTCGAATGAAATAGTAGCAAGCGTGGAAAACGGATTATCTGGCCAGGCTTTGATCCCATTGTCCATGAACTCTTCCATGCTCCAGGTCTCTAGACCATCAACAACCTGAGTAATAATACCTTGTTCAGATGCTGCCTCACTTTGCCTGATTACTACCGAAAAGCGTGGTATCGATACTGCTGCCAGTATGCCGACAATGATTATGACCATAATTAGTTCTATCAGTGTAAAACCATTTTTATTATTTGTTCTCATCATATACTCCTAAGCAAAATTTTAGTTATTAATTAGTGACCAGCGTTCTTGGTCCGAGAGTTCCTATAGCAGTATTATCACCACTCACTTCGTCGTCTTCCTGTATACCAGAATTATAGTCCCAGGTATAGCGGCTATTGTCCGCTCTCTGGTGAGTGATCTGTCCAGAACCATCTGCATTATCTATAAAGGTCCATTCGCCATCTACATCAGCTAAGTCACCATCTTCAGTGTAGCCAGCTAAGTCTACATCACCGTTTGCATTCTCAGATAATGAGCTAAAAGGATTTGTCGGCCAGGAAGCTCTACCATTAGCTAATAGCGAGTTATTCGCAGCTTGCTTTAGACCACCTCTTATCGCAGAGATAATTGCATCTTCAGCAGACGCTTCTGCATTTTCAATGCTGTCTAAGTACCTTGGTACGGCCACTGCGGCCATGATCCCGAGGATGACCATTACGATGATCAGCTCGATTAATGTAAAACCTTTTTGTGATATTGTTTTCTTCATGATAGTTTCCTTTTTTAATTGTTATTGTATGTGTTTCAAGTTTATTGGAACAGTACGTTCGTTCCGCCGGTACCAAGGTCTGACCTTTTCCATAGTGTACCAGAGACGTCATTATCGGTTCCGGTGTTTGTTCCTTTATTATAGCTCCACTGAAAGCGGGTATTGTCTGCCCTCTGGTGAGAGATATATCCTGTATAGGTTCCGTCGCTTGCGTCCTCGACAAAGGTCCACTCGTTATCCACGTCACATGGCGTTCCATCGAGAGAGTAGGTCTGTGGCTTTGTTGTCAAAGCGTCAAACGGATTATCCGGCCAGTAGCGTCTTCCTTCGGTCAACAGTTTGTTCTGTGCGTAGCTCTCTAGCGCAACCATAAGCTTGTTAACGACTGCATCCTCAGAGGCTATTTCTGACTTCTGGATCGTCTCAAGATATCTTGGGATCGCCACTGCGGCCATAATGCCCAGGATAATCATTACCATGATCAGCTCGATCAGTGTAAAACCTTTTTTCGTATTCTTTAACATGTCTGTTACTCCTGTAAATATTTGATAGCTTAGTTAAAACTCTTAACGGTCCAGAACTTAGACGGGTTGTACGCGTCTGCGATAACCATGATCGGTCCACACTCGTTACAATCAATAAGAGTGAACTCGCCAGTGTCTGGATTTTGATATTCTTTTTGTCCACCAGGGATAACAATATAGATATAGTGTCCTTGCTGGTAAGGGCTTACGATTGGACCCTCTTCCTGAGACAGGTATGCGGCCCACTCTGTGGGTCCAAGTTTTGTTCCATCATCATCGGTAAAATTATACTCACCTGTGTAAGAGGGGTTTGCCCTTGCTGTGCCGAACACAGATCTCCAGTTCGCGCCTTCAGCATCGTCCCACTTGTCAAACTGTTCGTTCATTACATCTTCCAGATCTGTAAGCTTATCGTAGCCACCTATTTTCGTGTCATATCTTTCCTGTCCAGGAATACGGCCCTGGCCCTCACCCATAGGGTTGTTAGCAGTCTGTGGTGAACCCTTGTCCATATAGAACTGGTTTGCCATCTGACCAATCTTGTCCAGGTTGGCCATGGTCTGATTCTGTTTACCGGTCTCACCGACACCTGCAAAACGAGGTGCAGCGGTTGTTGCCAGCGTTGCCATCATGGCCGCTGTAACCGCAAACTCAGCCAGTGAGTTTCCTTTATTGTTTCTTATTCTTTTTAATAGTGTATTCATTTTAATTACCTTTTTTAAAAGTTAGTTCATAGTTACCCCTATGTAGCAAAGGCCGTGCCAAAGATGCTAATATTGAATAGTTTATTTGTTTTATTGAGGAGAAATAATTTTAAGAAAGTTTATAAAGGGCAATAGGGGAGAAGCCTCTAGAGAAGATTGTTTACAGATTGTAAACTTTTGTTACAGATAAGTAGTGTATTAATCTGATACAAATGGGGTGTTAGGTAAAAAAATAAAGCCCCAATAGGTTCGGGGCTTTATCACGTGTTTAGCAACTAGAAGGAGATTAAGTTTTTTTACGGCTGATACTTTTTAAATAGTTTTGACGGATCCTCATTGTCAGCAACATATAAAATTGGTGAACATTCATTGCAAGTCACCTTAACATAGGTTCCATCTCCGTCTGGGTCAACATAGTCAACGCCGCCAGGAAGAACAATATATATATAGTGTCCATCCTGATAGGGACTCTTGATAGAGTTATTAGCAAACTCAGCCAAAAACTCATCGTGACCTACAAGTGAACCATCATCATTGACTACAGTACTGCCTTCTGATATCCCAGCACTAGCATCATTGGCACCAAATATAGATCTCCAGTTAGCTCCGTCTTCGTCATCATAACCATCAAAAGCAGTTGCCTCCGGTGCGTCACTACCTATAACCGCTAACAGCTGAACCTCACTGGCATATCCACCGATCTGAACATCATATTTTTCTTGTCCGGGGAATCTTCCACGGCCCTCGGTGGTAACCTTATTGTTAAAAAAGTTTGACGATGCGATCACAATTTTATCAATCTCAGAAAGAGTTTTCTTTTCCTTAGCGCCCTCACCAATTCCTGAAAATCTAGGTGCGGCTGTTGTCGCAAGTGTTGCCATCATTGCTGTGGTCACAGCAAACTCAGCGAGAGAGTTTCCGCTGATGCTTTTAATTTTTCTTTTTATGTTTTTTATATTAATCATGTTATTTTTTCCTAACAGTTAATTCTTCCACGTGTTTTAATTATAACAATAACTATGCCAGAGAAGGTACATTTGTATTAAAAATAAATTTTCTTGTCTAAAAATAATTTTTTGCTAATAAGTTACTAACCAAGACTATATCATATTGAAACAGCAATCTATTACATTATGTATCACTATGATACAATTAAATATAATTATTTAGTCCAGATCAGATGCAATGGTCCAGAAAGATTTCAGAGGAATTTCACCCTTAATATAGTTGTCAAGTTCTTCATAGTGAGATAAAACCTGGTCTATTAGATCATTCTGGTTCCACAGGCGTACCTTAAAAAATTCGTTCGATCTTTCCTGCTCAACATTACTCTTAAACCCGCCCCATGAGACCAAAAGGCCGTAGTTCGCGCCAACATCGTTCATGGTGCCTAAGAATTTGTCCAGGGTAGCAACCGGGATATCATCTGCCTTGACCTGAATGCATATTCTTGCATCATCATCAAATCCCATTCCACCTCTAGCGGCAAGGATATCCAGGTCTGAACCAGCTTCATCTGAAGAGCCCATGTGGGTAGAATATCCCTTTGCTTCCATTAGTGCTTTTACAAGTTTGGCCATTCTGTGACCCTTAAACTTCGTACGTATAAGCTGAGCAATCTGGTCCCTTGATATTTCCTGTAAAAGAGCTATCAGCTCGTTCATTTGCTCATAGCTGGTTTCATCATCCTTTGTCTGGGCCCATTCGTTATCGGCCATGGTGTGAAAAACTTTTTCAACACCGTCTGCATTAAATACATCTTTAAATCCTCCAAGCTGATAGAGGATGTCTGTTGGGAAATACCCGCGAGGAATATCTTTTTCAATCCATTTTATTTCTCTTGAATGATAATAGGGGTCTGAGTTGTTCTTTTCGTAATTGTATCCTCCGGTTATTTCACCAACGTGGAGAACCGGACTTAATTTACTGGGCACGACGATCCAATCTTTTTGTTGTATATCATATGCAAAGTTCCAGATCTGATCGGACCAACTAGCTAGCTTTGAAGAAGGAAGAGTTGGGTAGAAATCATCTAAAACAGTTCTCAGCTCGGGCTGCTCTGCTATTTTATTGAGGTCAGTCTTTAAACCATCTCTGGTAAGATAGACCTTGCTCTCCTGTATGAAGCGGTTTTCATACTCTCCAAATTTTCCGCCTCTTATTACCCAGATTGACATAGATATACCCTTTTAATAGTTATTTATTTCAATGAAAAACTAATTTAACACAAATCTCATTCAGTTCTGCGATAATAAATTTACAAAATTTTATAGTTCAATATTAGTTATTGGCCAGTGATTCATACATGTCCCATATTGGTAAAAATATAGATAACGCTAAAACAAGAATCATGCCCCCCATCAGCACGGTAATGATAGGCTCAAGCGTTGCCGTAAGAGTGTTTACCCGTGTCTTGGTTTCATTGTCAACCATGACAGCGATTTCTGTAAGCATATCATCTAAAGAGGCTGCCTCTTCACCAACCTGAATCATTTTTATCATTTGTGCTTCAAAAATATCTGAGCCGTACTTGTCAAGCGACTGTGCGATCTTATGGCCTAGTCCAACATCTGACTTGGTGTTAGAAAGTTTATGTTGGACATAACTATTGCCTGTGCTTCTTGAGGAAATAGTTAGAGACTCTAGTATGGGCACGCCTGTTCGGTTCAGTGTCTCTAGAACATGGCAAAACCTTGAGATTGCCATGTTCTTAAATATTTTCCCAAATACAGGAGCATTTATTTTAAATCTGTCCCACATCACGGCTCCTTTTTTAGTTCGTTTGAGTTGGAAAAAAGCTACGATTAATAAGAGGAGTCCACCTATTAGAAATCCAGAATAATTTTGTAGAAATTTGTCAATACCAAGAAGAATTCTTGTTGGAAGCGGTAGCTCGATACCGGTTTGATTGAACAAGACTGAAAACCTTGGTAAAATAAAGGCGACCGCATAAAAACCAACGCTAATGGTGATCCCGATTACTATCATGGGATACCGTATTGCTTGTTTTATTCCATTTCTGAGCTTAAGGTCGTAGCTGATAAAATCAGCGAGCTTAAACAACACCGTTTCTAAAACGCCTGAGCTTTCTCCTGCTCTGATAATGTTGATGTACATTGTGTCAAATACTTTAGGATGTTTTTCAAGTGCACCAGAAAGAGTAGAGCCAGCAGAAATATCTTCAATAATTTTTTCTACGGTTTTATTTAATAATGGGTTAATAGTTTTTGATAGCATGGACTCTAGCGAATCAATCAGCGGCACACCCGCTTTTAACATGACAGAGAGCTGTCTTGAGAAATTATATATTGCGTCTGGAGGGACACGATCAAACACATTAATATCTAAATTTTCAAACATAGATACTTTTTTTATTGTAATTGAGATCGGGTCGAGGCCCATCTTCTTAAGCTGTTCTTGGACGACTCTTTCTTCAAGAGCTTTTATCTCACCCTTGACAACGCCAGACTTTTGATCTCTGGCAATGTAGGAGAATATTTCTACCGTGTTACTAGTCTTTGTCCCGGAGGCCATACTTTTCCAGCTTTCTATAGAGGGTCATGCGACTAATGCCAAGCTCTTCAGCGGTTGTCGTCATGTTCCACTTGTTTCTTTCAACACTTAATTTTATTGTTTCCATCTCGATCTCTTTCAGTGTCGCAACTTTTGTTGTTATTGGGATCTCTTGTGGTTGCGTTCCTGTTGCTGTCTCATTAGTAGCAATTTCTTGGGCTGTTTCTTTATCTAAAGTCTCTTTATCCGAATCAATAGTCATTTGTTTTTCATCTAACACCGAGCCGAGATCTTCTTCAGTTAGGTATTTATTATTACATATAAGAAGGGCTCTTTCCAGCGTATTTTCAAGCTCTCTTACATTGCCAGGCCAAGAGTAATCAATCAAACGATCAATCGCTTTTGGACCAATATAGGATACGCTTAGATTATGTTTTTTCTTTAGTGTTTTAAAAATAGCATACGTAAGAAGAGGAATATCCACTTTCCTATCGCGAAGAGGTGGCAGTGTAACCGGGAACACGTTAATACGGTGGAATAAATCTTCTCTGAATTTTCCTTCTTTTATTTTTTCGTTTAGGTCCTGGTTGGTAGCTGAAATCACTCGCACGTCTACAGTATGTGTTTCTGCTCCCCCGACTCTTTCGATTTCACCGCTTTCTAGGACTCTTAATATTTTTGCTTGAAGGGAGGAGCTCATGTCCCCGATTTCATCCAGGAATATTGTTCCTCCATTTGCAATTAGAAATTTTCCATCTTTTCGCTCATCCGCTCCGGTAAAAGAGCCTTTCTCATGTCCAAATAGCTCACTCTCTAAAAGCTCAGAGGGAATGGCGGGACAGTTAACGGATATGAGCGGGTTTTTATTTCGCTTACTGGTGTCATGCATGAACTTTGCTGTTAGATTTTTTCCGGTTCCACTTTCACCGTATAGGATTGTTATAACATCCTTTTCCTGTATCTGAAGCAGCAGCGTGTAAATTTTTTGCATCGAGTCTGAGACACCAAGGATAGTATCTAGACCATGTGAATTAATCTGAATTCTGTGGTTTTTACTTAGGCCTCTGCTAAAGCTGATAAACGTATTGCAACTGTCTAAAAGTTTATTAAAATGTTCTACTGAAGACCCTTTTGGTTCAAACCATCCGGATAGACCATTATCAAAGTCTGTAAGGATTTCCTCTCGACGTTTATCAGACCTGATGACTGCGATAATCGGAGTTTTACTATAGTGCTGAAGCTGTTTAATCAGGTTACTAGGATCCATAAGAGGTAGCTGGTCTTCAATAATAACCGCACCATACTTGTTTGCTCTATCTGACAGCGCATTCAGCGCGATCATACCATTCTGAACAGCATCGATTTTTTTATCAGAATCTGTCAGAACCTGTTTTATATCATATGAGTCACCAACGTATAGTATTGTATCCATCTTAGACTCTTTCCGTTCCCAGTGTCTCTAATATTTCCTGAAGGGATGTGTCTCCCCGTTGTGCCTTTATGAGTCCATCATGCATTAATGAAAACATACCCGACTTGATGGCCTGCTCTCGAATAACATGACCAGGCTGTTGATCCATCACAAGGTCTGCTATAGCATTGTTCATCCGTATTAGCTCAAACAACCCTACTCGCCCCTGATAGCCTGTGTTTCTGCATGATAGGCACCCGACTGCGCGGTAGAATTCCATGGCATCATCTACCTCTAAACCAAATCTTGTAAGCTCTTCAGGCTCAACCATATGTTTTTCACGACATTCGTTGCACAGTTTTCTTACTAGCCTTTGTGACAGGATTCCTTTTACGGTTGAGGTAATAAGAAAAGGCTCCATGCCCCAGTTCAATAGTCTTGTGAATCCAGCGGCAGAGTCATTAGTGTGTATGGTGCTGAAAACAAGGTGTCCAGTAAGGGCCGCCCTAATCGCCAGCTCTACAGTTTCCTCATCTCGCACCTCTCCGACCATGATGATATCAGGGTCTTGTCGTAGAATAGCTCGCAGTGCAGATGCAAACGTAACTCCAGATCTTCTGTTGACCTGTGCCTGGTTTATATTATCCAGATCAAACTCAATCGGATCTTCTATCGTAACAATATTAACATCAGGCTTGTCCATCTTGCTTAATGTAGAATAAAGGGTCGTTGTTTTACCACTACCTGTAGGCCCTGACACCAGTACGATACCCTCACCGCCAACTAGCATATCATCGAACTGTTTTAGTATATTTTTCTCAAAGCCCAGTCCATCAAGATTATGCAATGCGTCTGATATATTCAGAAGCCTTAGTACAGATTTTTCTCCATAAAGTGTGGGATAGGTTGAAACACGCAGGTCAAGGCGATCATCATTTAAATCAAACAAGATTCTACCATCCTGAGGCCTTCTTGATTCAGCAATATCCATGTTCCCCATGATCTTTATTCTTGATGTAAGAGGTGTGGCAATAGAAACCGGTAGCGTTTGAAAGTCAACCAGCTTTCCATCGATCCTAAATCTAACTCTTATGTCGCTCTCTCTTGTTTCTAAGTGTACGTCACTTGCTCGATATCTGGCACTATTTTCAATGATATTATCCACTAGCTGAACGATTCTTGTATCATCGATATCGTCAATGCTAATGTTTTCATCATCAAACCCTGTAAGGGTTGACATTCCGTAGTATATATCGATCGCTGACTGGAGCTCATTGGCTGTGACTATCAAGGGCTCTGCTTTTAGGCCAGATGCATTTCTAGCGGCATTAATAGGGTCTGAATCAATCGGATCAACAATAGCCACGTTTAAAGTATTATTAAGTTTAAAAACTGGGAGAACGTTATACTCTCTCACGATTCTTTCTGGGATCATACCTAGTACAGACTTATCAACATCAAAATGTCCGAGTTCTACGGTTGGTATATGCAGCTGTTGACTTAAAAACCGGTTTCGTGTTTTTTCATCGATCAGTCCGCCATTCATCAATACTTCTCCTATATACCCACTGTTTGTCTCTTTGGATTGTTTTAGCAGAGCCTGTTCTAGCTGTTCAGGCTCAAGTATTCCTGCCTCAATGAGCAGCAATCCTATATTTTTTTTTCGTGTGATAGCCATTAAAAGAAATATTCTCCGGTCCACATATTAGTAAAGTACCAGTTGATAATATGATTTCCACCGCCAACGGTTTTTGTCAATATAGTCAGCAAGGTTCCTGCTGCGATAGAGGGTCCAAATGGGATCATGTGGTCCTCACCTACTTCCTTTGCAAGTAGAAGTATGATGCTCATAAAGGCAGCAAAAATAAAACTTAAAAACAAGGCTAAAAGCGAGAGCTCGGGTCCAAGAAAAGAGCCTAAGACTAGCCCTAGTTTTATATCACCAAAGCCAAGGGCTTCCTTTCGAAAAGCCCAGGTGCCAAGAGCCCCCATGATAAACAATGTTCCTCCAAATGCGAGTAT
>Ga0066380_10000209_pt1 | contig 9033 bp, 7 predicted proteins | sample Knorr_S23_td_O2m_FD_70948 | JGI IMG/M metagenome (GOLD analysis project Ga0066380, IMG submission 70948) | Marine microbial communities from Southern Atlantic Ocean transect - Knorr_S23_td_O2min_ad_571m_LV | ecosystem: Environmental > Aquatic > Marine > Oceanic | place: Southern Atlantic ocean...
ACGATGGGTTTTGGGATGATGATGAATACAGAAATAAAGAAATTGGTGAACGATTAAGCGATGTTAGCTTGTTAGATATTAATGGTGATAGCATCTCACTAAGTAGTCTGAATGAACAATTTCGATTTATATCATTTATTTTTACCCGCTGCCCAATACCTAATATGTGCCCAGCTGTTGTGATAAAGAATGGAGTTTTAGCAAATAATTTTAGAGATTATAATAATCTAGAATTGATCATGGTTAGTTTTGACTATGCCTACGATTCGCCAACTGTATTAAAAGATTATTATGGTTCATTGATAAGTAGCTATCAAAATTGGAACGTATGGTCAAGCGTTGGAGGTATTTCTGATCTTTATATGTTATCTAGTGAAATAGGTTGTGAATTCTGGGGCATAGAAGAGAACAATATCGGCCATAATCTTCGTTCAGCATTGATAGGGCCTAATATGGAGTTATTAAAAGTTTGGGAAGGTGATGAGTGGCTTGCTAAGGATGTAAGGAAAGATATTGAAAACTATATGGAGATAGTAAAATAAGGTTTACCAGTCTTCGTCATCCCAGTCGTCTTCATCTTCATCCTCGCCTACGGAAAAATCATATCCATTTTCATCAAAGTAAGCTTTTATTTCTTCAGATATATCTACCTTACCCTTTATGTTCCACATATAATCTCTGAGACCTTCAAGCATAGCTTCCTGATTACCTTTTAATTTTACGAGATCTCTTCCCCAGGTTGCTACTGCATCATTCGTTTCTAAAACATCTGGAGTAGGCAGGTAAGGAGCAGGCATTTTGGTTCCTGGCATTATATTTTGCGGCTCACGCATCCAGTCGACTACCCATTCAGGGTTCAGTCTTTCTTTTGTAAGTGCTAGGTTTGGACCCCAGGTGGAGGCAGTCTGAATCGGGAACGTTTTTCCATAAAAGTGACAATTATTACAGGCACCTAGCTCATGAACTTTTTCGCCTGCTTTAAATTTTCTGCTCCCTGTAACAAGCTGGTGAGGGGCTCTGTATCCTGTATTTTCATTATCAATACTCTGAAAATATTTTATGATTGTATCCCACTCTTTATTGCTGATCTGATGAAAGCTTGGCATTCTTACTTGAAGATTAGGTCTTATCGTCATCGGGTTATTAAAGAACTTTATCAGCCAGTTTGGATTTGTTTTTCTGCCTTGGGTGTTCAGATTTGGGGGCCCGTACTCTGGAGCTCCAATATGCTCCACAAGCTGGCCGCCTCTATTTTCAATCAGGTGGCATCCTTGGCAGTTATATTTTTTAACAAGTCTGTGTCCTTCTTTATTATAAGCAGGTACTTTATTATGAGCTAAAAGAGTTTCACCAACCTTATCTGTGTTAAATGCTAATACCGCAGTAGTGACTGCCTCTATCTCCTCTTCAGTAAAATGAAAATTAGGCATTTTTAGTAGATCTAATGGGGCGCTTTCTTTTCCTCTATCATAAATCCTTGGTGTTCTGAGTTTGTTTTCTATCCACGCATAGTTTGTGTGTTCGATATCATGGAGCAATCCAAAGTCAAACTTGTCAACGGGCTTAGAGCCTTCATAGGTTATTTCAACACCAATAGGTTTAGCATCCATAAATCCATCTATGTTATGACATCCAAAGCATCCATAGTGACGTATACTTTTCTCTCCAACGAATGACATTTTTTCTTTTTCTGTCATCTTTGATGTTTTTTCAATAGCATATTTTTCAGGATTCATTTTCATGAGCCAGTCAAGTGTTAACTCATTCAATACAGTTTTATCAACCTCTGGAGCTCTTTTCTGATCAAAGTCATAGTTTTTATTATCATAGAGGTAAGCAGTAAGGTCTCTGGCTTCGCTATCACTTAGTCTAAGATTTGGCATCCTTGTGGTAGACATATATTCGTGTGGGTTTTTTACCCAATTGAATAACCATTCTGGAGTAACCTTAGAACCCATACCAATCAGATTGGGACCTTGAAGTTTTGTTAATTCTTTAAACGTTATTGGTTGTGGCGCCATAGAGGGGTCTTGCTCGCTAACATGACAGCCCATACATCCTATGGCTGAAAATAGTTTTTCTCCGTTTGCTGGATTACCTAAATATTTTGATGGGTTATTATTCTTTCTAGTTATTTTATCTTTGAATAGATAGTGGGTAATAGAAGCGATCTCGGTAATATTTCTTTTAGCAATTTTTGGATTTTCCTGATTGGCCTGTTCAAAAATATGAGGCATTCTTGTATTATAACGAAAATCACGGGGATTTTGTATCCACTTGGCAACCCAATCTGGATGAGATTTTTCATTTAGCTTTCTCAGGTCAGGTCCAGATTTTGCTGATGATGGCCAGTTAGATGATACATGACAACCGTTACACCCTGATCTGTCAACAAGGGTAAGTCCAAGGTTGATTTTCTCGGCACCAGCAAGGTCGCTAGTATTGGTGTGGCACTTAAAGCAGCTGGCCTGTGTATAACGAGTCGGAAGCATAGGCTGGAGCCAGTGATGAATTTTTTCCCAATCATATTTTTCTTCCCACTCGTGTTTTTGTTCTGGAGTGTTAGGCGTGTGAGAAGAAGAAACAAATGATGTTCCCCTGCTTCTTCCAGCGTGGCAAGATGTACAGCCAAATGATACTTCTGGATGAGGAGACTTACTGGTTAAATACAGATCAAGGTCTGGATGTGTCGTAAACGGCTGCTCAGCATCAGCAAAATCTGAATCTGTAATACCAAGGTGGCAACTGGTGCAGCGGTCAACCGCAGGCATTGCAGTGAAGTTAACATCATATTGAATATCTTTTACGACAGTCTGTTTTACTTTATAATACGGATCCATAAAATCAAGAATGGGTAAATCTCTTACAATGTCTCCGACCTTATTCATAAAACTCATTTTTGAACGGTCTAAAACATTAAGCTTATTTTCAGCGATATTAACCTTTTTCAGAATTTTGTCTCTCGTATCCTGTGCCTCTTTAAGAGTCTTTTTTATGCCCTTTAATATTTTTTCTCTTTTTGTGATTTCTATTTCAAGGTTTTCTTTGTCCAGTTTGACTTTATTAAGCTCAGTTGTTTTTATCTTATATTTTTCTTTGGTATCAGCTCCACGATGAGAATCATGCGCAATTTCACGTTCTAAATGATGGGCATTTTCACTCTCTAGGTGGAATTTTATTACATCGAGTTTTGCCTTTTGCTCTGAATATTTCAGGTTAATATTGTAAAAGTCAGCTCGTAGTTTACCCAGCTCATCATTGATTGATTGGACTTGATCTGATTGATTATCATAATCAGACTGGACCTTTGCAAACTCTTTGTCATATTCTTCTCTAAGATCTTGGACCTCATCTAACTCCTGACCTAGGTTTTTTTCTGTAATCTCTATCTGTAGCTGTCTAAAAGCTTTTTGATAATCTTTAAACTCATCATCGTTGTCATCAATAAATGTCCATATCATTGATAATAAAAAGACCACCGAAGAAATGGCGAACCATTTGTTCAGTAAGTTAATGTCCCAATATCGTTCGTCGTTTTTAAACATCTCTAATATTATATGTTAAAGAACCACTCAGGAATGGCAATAATATATTTAAGGTTAATCATCCACCTGAGGTACATTTTTATTGGCAGAGCCAGCATCACCAAACCAAATACCATTAGGCTAGTATAACGAGTTGGGCCATATGCTTCATACATATCCTTTAACACTGTTTTGGCCAATATAACCGGGAGTACAAACAGGTAAAAGCTAACAGATAAAAACCCAACACTTTCTCTGATAAAAATATTCGATGGAAGACCTTGGTTTAATAATTTTACCCATAATAATTCTGATAGGTTTACATTCGTAAGAGCCTCAACTTTGTGTATATCCCAGTATTCAAAGGGTCCAAAAAAGTTCCAATTCGGTCCTCGAAAAAATGTTCCGATAACAATAAGAAAGAGCCACAATACAACCCACCCGTACATAAAGATAAACATGCCAACCCTTCGTTCTTTAAAGGAATAGTACCCATCACCTTTTTTATTAATATCCATATACGGGATTGCCATAAGACCGACAATGATCATTGTCGGCAATAGCACTCCAGCTATCCATGGATCGTAGTATACTAACATTTCCTGGAGACCTAGGAAGTACCACGGAGCCTTCGATGGATTAGGTGTTGAAGCTGGGTTAGCAGGTTCTTCTATTGGTGCAGCAACCAGGATAGACCATACGATTAAAAATACTTGAAACAAGATTAGGGCTATAAACTCAATATATACCAGGTCTGGCCAGACTAGTACCTTATCATCCGGGTCATTGTATTCTTCAGGTTTTAGTCCTTGGTCTATACGTATATCATTTCTATAGGCCTTATACATACCAAGCCATATAAAGAAAAACATAGAATAAATCATTAGTACAATCGGGAAGTTATCTGCTTTGGTAAGCGTAATATTAAAGTTCTTATCATAATAACCGATCACAAAAAAAGAAGTAATAAGCACAAGTCCAGTTATTCCCCCAGCCTTTGTCCACAGTCTCCAAAAACCAAGTTTTCTATGAATCTTTTCAAACCAGTCTGACGGAGGAAAAAAGAAAGGAAAAAGAATGGTCAGTATGGTAAAACTAATCGTTGGTGCGGAAAGCGTATCAATAGCAGATTTAATGGCAACTAGACTCATAATTTTTCCGGAACATAATACCTATAACGGTCCAGATATTCCTCCATCTTTTCTTATTCTCCAAAAGTGCACTGCCATAAATATCATGGCAATAAACGGAATAGCAATACAATGGAGGACATAGAACCTAAGCAAGGTTGCTTCTCCAACAAATCTACCACCAAGCAGACCGAACCTAACGTCTGAGCCAACATGGATCAGGTTAATATCACCAATGGCAAGTAGAGCAGCGCCAGGGCCTTCGTGTCCAAGGAAGGGAGTCGCTCTTGCCATATTAGAGCCAACGGTTACAGCCCAAATAGCTAGCTGATCCCAAGGGAGTAAGTAACCAGTGAAAGATAATAACAGGGTCATAGTCATTAGTAATACACCAATGCTCCAGTTAAATTCTCTAGGAGGCTTGTACGATCCTGTCATAAATACCCTTACCATATGCAGCCAGACAATCAAGACCATAGCATGAGCCGCCCAGCGGTGCAACTCTCTCATAATACCTAGCGGAACCTGTTCTGCCAGATCAATAATATCAGTAAACGCATACTCTACCGTGGGCCTGTAATAAAACATTAGAAGTATGCCAGTGATTGTAAGATTTACAAATAAGAAAAAAGAAAGACCGCCCATGCACCAGGTATATCCTACTTTTACTGCATGTTTTGGGAGCCTTGCAGGGTGCAAGTGTAGAAATACACTTCCCAAAATAGCATGCATTCTTTGTCTTCTTGTCTTGGGCACACCAGAACGGATGATAGATTTCCAGACCTGGGACTCCCCCATTTTTTCTAATATTGATTTGTTATCTTTATTATCCATGATTTAAACTGTTAGGAAAGAGTCTTTATTTTCCCATTCTCCCTTTTCCCATTTGTAACTCTTGGTTTTATCAACAAGAATCTGCCCATCCTCAGCTATAGCTATTTTAAATCTTTCTAACGGCCTAGGAGCTGGACCCTCAAAATTGACGCCTGTCATTCTAAATCCGCTACCGTGGCAAGGGCACTTAAACTTACTATCTGTTGCAAGCCAGTTTGGTGTACACCCAAGGTGGGTACAGACCGTAGAAAGTGCAAATATAGATTCATCATCTCTGACTATCCATGCATTGAATTTTTTTTTAAATCTTATGTCTACACTATTTGGTGAAAACTCGTCAGGGTATCCTATTTTAAAAGTCTGAGGCGGTTCAAAAAGTACATTGGGAAACAAAAATCGAATTATTACGGTAAAGAAGCCACCAGTAGCTGCTGCAAACCCTAGCCAGCCTACAGCTAACCAGCTGAAAAAACTTCGTCTTTCAATTGAGTTTTTATTTTCTTTATTTGTGCTGCCGACTGCAGCTCTAGGGGCATCAGAATTTGTTGTTTCACTCATCAGTAATTGGTTCCATGTTACTATAATTATTTTCTAATGCTTTGATTGCTGCGTTTCTAATGCTTAAATCTTGATCGTTTTTAGAGAGCAAAGTTAGCTTATCTTCGAACCTTTTATCAAATAAAATAGATGTTGTTCTGATTGCGATCATTAAAACTTTTTTTTCTTCTATAGGGTCTATTTGTTTAAACTGCTTTAAGTATTCCCGATCTAAGAGTCCTTCGATAATATAGACGCCGGAATTGTTACCCATTTTCGCTAATGCTATGGCAGCGTCCCACCTTATATTTGCTTCTTCATCATCTAATAGGTTTTTCAGATGGGGTATCGTTGAGGGGTCGCCAATCATGCCAAGGGCTATCGTTGCCGTTAGTTTTTCAGTCTGTGTATCTGTCTTGTTAATAATATTTCTAATTGATTTTGTTGCAGGAAAATATTTGAGAAGTCCTAAGGCTTGTATCGCTGCTATTCTTGTTTCTAAGGTTTTATCCTCAAGCCCAGACATTAATATTTTTCCAAATGTTGTATCTTTTGTTGAACCCATGGCCATTGCCAAGTATGAGCGAACAAGAGGATCATCATGAATAGATTTTTCGTATGCGGATGTGAGTTGGCCTTTGAATGAGTTGGTCAAAGGATCTGCATCAGGATTATTTAATACTTTTGCCAGTTCAAATGCTGATTGCCACCTTTTTGATGCGGAACCAACTTTCACCTGATTGAGTAAATCTTCAGCGTTATTTGTTTCGTAAGTAATAAACTTAAATAAAAGAAAAAAGACTGCACCAAAGACTGCGATCATAAAGGGAATGAGGAAGAAAGAATAAAAGAGGACATATATCCGACTATTTTCATTCCTTTTTTCAGTATCATTTTGACTGTTTTGGTCCATACTAGCTATGTATAAAAATATGAGTTAATTATTAGATTAGAATTTAGAAAAATCAGTCACTATTATTTTTACTCAAAAGTAAATCTATATCCTTGCGGAGGTAGTCGATTTTTTTGTTTAGTCTTCTTTGCTCTTTTTTAAGTCTAAATATTTCGGATATAAGAAGCAGTGAAAAAATTAAAGTTAGGGCAGAAATAATTGGCAAGGCGTCATTTATATTACTCATGTTTTTCATCCTTTTTTAGCTGCCATCCTAATAGTATGGGAAAGAAAAATAGAATAACTATTCCGATTAATAATAGTCCGATTGCCCACTCCAAATGTTCTTGAAGCCAGGTCATGGTGAGCCAGTCAAAACTCAATGTTTAAAGCACCCAGGTCACGAGTGTGACATAAACAAGTAGAAGTATAGTGCAGATAATCATCGAAAGTAGCTGTGAGGCTGATATTGGATTTGGTTTTTCTTTCTCCATAGACGAAATCTATTTTTGCCGTTTTGCTTTTACAATTGCGGCCTTAATTTTTCCTCTTAAAACTCTATTATCTAGTGCATTGATTTCTTCCATGTCACCAGTCAGCCCAGTCACGACAAGCCTTTCGATTAGTTGTTCTTCGCTCTCTGCTACAGTGTTTTCGCTCTGCTCCGAAAGAGTGTCTGGAATTTCCGGCATGGCGGGTCGTTCTGCAGCGCCACGCTTTATTTTTACCATTAACGCTTTAGCGATACCTCTAGTGGGTTTGTCTTCAATGGAGTTAATTGGATCCATATCTCCATCTAATGCTTTATTTACTACCATTGCAACAATTTGCTCTCGGCTAAGTCCAGTATTTGCAGTGGATGCGCCGGAAGGTTCAGAACCTGGCGCAGGTTTTTCTGGCATGGGAGGGGTTTCACCGGTTCGTTTTGCTCGAACAAGCCCTGCTTTTGCAAGCCCTCTTGTTGGCTTATCTGTAATCGCATTAATCACGTCCATATTGTTTTGTAGTCCCATATTCACTGCATAATTAATATAGTCTTCTCTAGAAGCATATCCGCCCCACATATCCTCAGCGTTTTCGTTATCTGACTCGTCATCGGTTTTACCAAAATCAATCACCGGAGTGATTGCTGCAAGTCTTCGCAGAATTTTTGATTTTCTACTGCTCCAGTTTAATAGTGATAAGAACGAAAAAATGCCCTTGCTGGATCTGTTACAAGTAACAAAAACACCCTGCTCAGCGTCTTCAATTTTAAATGATACATACTCTTCATAAAACGGTGTCATTCTGAAGTCAAACCCAAATTCTTTTTCTTTTTCTATGGTTATAATTCTGCATCGAAACCATGGAGCAAGAGAGGCTGGTCTGATCTTAAAAAAAGATCCAGGTATTAGCGGAAGCTTATCAAAAGAAAACTGGTGCACGTATCTTTCCGATTGAATATCAGGCATGGCTCGTTGTATACCAGAGAACCATACGTTATATGTTTCTAATGAGGTAATCATTTTCCATACAATTTCTTTACTACTAGAAAAGTGATGCCTTATCTGGCTATTAGCCTTGAAAGGCGTCCAGGAGGCATAACTTGAACCGATACCATTATATGGAGCTTCAGGGATGTTTAGTTTTGTTTTTGGCCTTTCGTAGCCTTCAAAAATGATTTCATGGGTTGTATAATGGTTTGTATGACCATTATCAGTTTTAACCTCATACTTGGTTGGGTAATAGAATATCTTTTCAAGTGTTCCTGATTGACCGGTCTCTTTTATCGTGCATGCTGTTCCTGGTTCAATCTGGGTTAGTGGTTTGGACATAGTCTAATTAAATATTTTCTTTTTGCAGAATACAGTATTTACTGGTCGTAATATTACAATAAAGCATTATTATAACACGATAAGAAAAGTATTCATAATTCATTGTCTAATGATGCATAATTTCCGAGGCTATTTATGAAAAAATATTTTCAGTTTTCAGTTATATCAATTGTTTTCACTTATTTATTGATTTTTATCGGTGGCCTTGTCAGAGTTTCTGGAGCTGGTATGGGTTGTCCAGATTGGCCAAAATGTTTTGATCGTTGGATGCCTCCAACCAATTTAGATCAGCTTCCAGACTA
>Ga0066380_10000214_pt1 | contig 8932 bp, 6 predicted proteins | sample Knorr_S23_td_O2m_FD_70948 | JGI IMG/M metagenome (GOLD analysis project Ga0066380, IMG submission 70948) | Marine microbial communities from Southern Atlantic Ocean transect - Knorr_S23_td_O2min_ad_571m_LV | ecosystem: Environmental > Aquatic > Marine > Oceanic | place: Southern Atlantic ocean...
TGTACTTATTGCCAGCCGCAGGTGGCTTCACTGGGTTTAACAGAGGCCCAGGCGCGGGATGCAGGACATGATGTAAAGATCGGGAGATTTAATTTCAGTTCAAGTGGCAAGGCTATGGCTATAGGGTCTACGCATGGTTTTGTAAAGATCGTTTTTGATGCTAAATATGGTGAATTACTTGGCTGTCATATTATTGGCGCTGAAGCTACAGAACTGATCGCGGAATTAGCTATGGCCAAAGGACTTGAAGCCACATGGCAGGATCTGGCTAGGACTGTACATGCCCACCCAACACTATCCGAAGCCATTATGGAAGCGGCCCTGGATGCTTTTGGTGAGGCGATTCACCAATGAGCACGCAACCAGATAATATAGCGATGAACATAATCGATATTCTGGATCTTGGTGTAAGTCCCTTTAAAGAGGTCTGGGACCTACAAAAAGAATTGGTGAAAAAGAGACAGAATGGTCAAATAAACGATACATTGATTCTGGCAGAGCATGAACCGGTATATACTCTGGGAAAGAATGCAGATGAAAATCATATTTTGCAGAACACGCCTAGGGATGTGAAAACTTACCAAATTGAACGAGGTGGTGATGTAACTTTTCATGGCCCAGGACAATTGGTTGGGTATCCCATTTTGGATCTGCATAATTATAAAAAAAGTATTAGCTGTTACATGCGCGGCCTGGAGCAGCTCATTATTGATACGCTGGCTGAATTCACAGTCACGGCGGATCGGAAAGATGGGTTAACAGGTGTTTGGGTTGGTGATGAAAAAATCGCAGCTCTAGGTGTGCGTGTGACAAGGTGGATAACAATGCATGGTTTTTCACTGAATGTAGCACCTGACCTAACCTACTACAGCGGTATTATACCATGTGGAATATTTGAATACGGGGTAACCAGTATGGCTAAACTGTTAACTGATGAAGTAGTAGTTGATTCAGTCAAGCAGGTGCTTATTGAAAAATTCATGAACCAGTTTCAGACTACTGAATCAATGATTGGATAAAGATGGCCCGCCTGTATGGATTTCAAAAAAAGGATTTGATCCGTGTCTATGAAAATATGATGCTGGCGCGGAAGCTAGATGAAAAAATGATGACACTGATTCGACAGGGGAAGGGTTTCTTTCATATGGCCTGTTCCGGTCACGAAGCTGCGCAATTAGCCGCAGCACATACCTTGAACGCAGGAAAAGATTGGTCTTACCCTTATTATCGAGATAGTGCATTTTCCATAGCGATGGGTATGACTTCTAAAGAACAATTACAGGGATTTCTCGCCAGAGCAGATGATCCATCATCGGGAGGTCGGCAATTGCCACACCATTTTAGTAAACGCGAATTTAATATTGTGACACAATCTAGTGCTACCGGGACACAGTATTTACAGGCGGTCGGCTGTGCCATGGCCTGTAAACTGAATAAGATCAAGGAAGTGGTCTATGTCTCTTCCGGAGAAGGCACTACCAGCCAGGGTGATTTTCATGAAGCGCTTAACTGGTCCAGCAGGGAAAAGCTACCGGTTATATTTCATGTACAGGATAATGAATACGCCATTAGCGTACATATCTCAGAACAAACATCCGGGGGGTCTGTATTTTCGATGGTTTCCGGCTATCAAAATCTTGGTCGATTCGATGTGGATGGAACGGACTTCTTTGAGACCCACCTGGCATTTAAACAAGCGGTAGGTAGGGCACGTAAGGGAAAAGGTCCATCTGTTATTATATCACATGTAGTTAGATTAAAACCACACTCGTCATCGGATGATCATTTAAAATACCGTACGAAAAATGAAATAGATAAAATGAGAAAAAATGATCCAATTCTGAAATTTAGAGATGAGTGTATTGCGAACAAGGTCATAAAAGAGGAAGAATTTGAAAAAATAGATATAAAACTTAAAGACCAAGTGGACCAAGATGCTGATTGGGTAGAAGCGCAGGATCATCCGGAAGTAGCCACAGCTACAAAATATTTATACAGCAATGAAATGCCTGAGGGCAAGAATATGACGAATACGATAAATGATAAGGTTGTAATTGTTGATGCGATAAATCACGCTCTTGCAGAAGAAATGGAGCGGAATGATAAAATGATTATTTATGGACAGGATGTTGCTGATCCCAAAGGGGGAGTATTCACCGCTACAAAAGGTTTAACAGACAAATACGGCAATGACCGTGTGTTTAACAGTCCTTTAGCTGAATCTTCAATAGTTGGTTCAGCAATAGGTTTAGCAACTGCAGGGTATAAACCGGTAGTTGAAATACAGTTTGGAGATTATATCTGGACTGCAATGATGCAGATCCGCAATGAATTAGCTACAATACGGTACCGTTCTAACAATGTCTGGTCATGCCCTGCTGTTATCCGCGTTCCCGTTGGTGGTTACATTCATGGTGGTTTATGTCATAGCCAATCAATTGATGGCTATTTTATCCATTTACCTGGTATTTACATTGCTTATCCGTCTAACGCGGCAGATGCAAAAGGGCTATTGAAGATGGCCTGCCGGATGGATGATCCGGTAATTTTCATGGAACACAAGGGTATCTACCGCCAGGGTTATGCGGTAAGTCCAGAACCAGATGAAGATTATTTATTACCTTTTGGGCAAGCAAATTTGGTACAAGAAGGTACAGACATCTCTATAATCACCTGGGGTGCTATGGTTCAGCAATCCATTGATGCAGTAAATTCTTTTTCCCTTGGAGATGGCGTTGTAGAGATAATTGATTTACGTACATTAAATCCGCTTGATTTTTCAACGATAAATAAATCTATTCAAAAGACGGGTAAAGCCCTCGTCGTACACGAAGATAATCTAACCAATGGTCCCGGGGCTGAAATATCTGCGTTGATCAGTGATCGTTGTTTTGAAATGCTGGATGGCCCCATTCGAAGAGTTGCAGCTAAAGATAGTCCCGTGCCCTATAACATGTATTTAGAAGCGGATGTGTTGCCACAGGTAAGTGATATTGAAGAAGCATTAATCGAGCTATTGGAGTATTGATGTTAGTAGATATTATAATGCCCAAAATGGGAGAATCCATCACCGAAGGAACAATAATTGAGTGGCGTAAGAAAATTGGTGATAATGTGGAAAAAGACGAGATATTTCTGGAGATAGGGACTGACAAAGTCGACTCCGAAATCCCAGCATCGGTGTCCGGTATTTTGGTTGAAATATTGGCGGAACCAAACGATGTGGTTGATGTGGGTAAAGTTATTGGCAGGATAAATACCGATACTAAAGCTGCAATAGAGGCACCAGTACAAGAACGACCTCAACCTATTGTACCAAAGGAAATTGAAGCATCCCAAATGGAAAAGCCGGTACGAAAAACCACTGTAAAAAAGTTGGCTGGTAAAAGAAAGTCATTTTTCACGCCAGTGGTTATGAAAATTGCCCAAGATAATAACGTACCTATGGCGGAACTGGATATGGTTCAGGGCACAGGTAGAGGAGGTCGTGTTACCAAAAAAGATATACTGGCTTATCTGAATGATCGTAGTGAACCCGTTCCGTCATCTAAACTAAGTATGTCCGATAATATTGAAGAGATGGAATATATGCGCAAGAAGATAGCAAACCATATGCGTTCTAGTTTAGATACTGCTGCTCATGTTCATGTGATGACTGAAGTCGATATGACAACGATTGTAGATTACGTAACGGTGAAAGAAGAATCATTTTCTAGTGGAGAAGGTTTTAGCCTGACCTATACTCCATTTATTGTAACTGCTACGGTAAAAGCAATTCAGCGATTCCCATTGATGAATTGTACGCTAGAGGGCGATGATATTTTACACAAGAAAAATATAAATATTGGTATAGCTGTTTCAATAGAGGATGGGTTGATGGTACCGGTGATTGAAAAGTGTGAAGAGGCTAATTTTCTTGGTTTGTGCCGCCGGGTAAGGGATATAACGTTAAGAACCCGGGATAAAGATCTAAGGCCTGATGAGTTGCAGGGATCCACATTCTCCATTTCAAATTTCGGTGTATTTAATGTCACTATGGGTACACCTATTATTAATCAGCCAAATGTAGGCATCCTTGGTGTGGGCGCAATAAAGAAGCGACCCGTTGTAATAGAAACAAAAGCCGGGGATACGATCGGTATTCGTAGCTTGATGATACTCACCTTAGGTTTTGATCATCGGCTCATTGATGGCGCTGGAGGCAGTCAGTTTATCGATGCGGTACGAGATGAACTGGAAACCATGGATCTGGAACAGCTTTTTTAATGGCAATTGACCATGTATTAAAACTGTATGCGGAAACGATCCGATCGCCTTATCTGCATTATGGTTACTGGGACAATCCGGAAAAAGTCAATGCAGATTCATTATCCATTGATGATATTGCTAATGCCCAGGGGCGCTATATCGAACATTTAACATCCTTCATACCGGACGATGTGCAATCTATTTTGGATGTAGGCTGTGGTGTGGGAGGAAATGCAGCGTATTTACAAGAGAGTGGCTTTGATATAGATGTACTATCCCCTGATTCTTATCAGGAAGAAATGATCAAGGAAAAATTCAACGGCACATTGCAATTCTTCAAATCTAAATTTGAGGATTTTGAAACTGATCGTACCTATGACCTCATCTTGGAGAGTGAGAGCGCTTGTTATATTAAGATAGAGGCGGGATTTATCTCGGCAAGGAGGGCATTACGGACTGGTGGATATCTACTGGTGGCCGATTATTTTGTTTGTTATCATGATGAAAAGGGTAGTCCCCATTTAAAATCATCCCACCCGATGCAAGCATATCTGAAAGCTGGTGAAGTAGCAGGTTTCAAATTATTGAAAGAATATGATCAAACTGAAAATACCATGCCTACTCTGGATGCAGCGTATAATTTCATCAAGCGATTTATACTACCTACAGCGGAATATGCCCAGGTTTCATTGCAGAGAAAAAATCCACTTACATACCAATTGATGAAATCACTATTTGGGAAGAAATTATCCGGTAAAATGGATCAACTGGATTTAGTGAAGAGTGAAGAGTTTAGAAAATACCGTAAATACATGATCTATTTATTCCAGAAGATATAACCGTAGTGAAAACAGCATTAAAGAATCCTTATAAACCAAAGATCCGGCTGCAGATGGGTGCGGGATACCGATTTATTGATCAGATCGTAAAAAAAAATAATCTGCATACAGTCTGTGAGGAAGCCCGTTGCCCCAATATCTATGAATGCTGGGATCGGGGCACGGCTACGATCATGATCCTAGGAGATATTTGTACCAGGGCTTGTGGATTCTGCTCTGTGAAAACCGGGAAGCCAACTTGGGATGATTTGCTGGAACCGTTAAGAACTGCCCTGGCCGTAAAGAAAATGGATTTACGTCATGTGGTGATTACTTCAGTGGATCGAGACGACATCAAAAACGACTATGGTGCGGAAATATGGGCGGATACAATTATCCAGATTCACCATCATGTTCCTGAATGTACAGTGGAAGTATTAACACCAGATTTCAAAGGATATAAGCCAGCACTATTAAAAGTTATTAAAGCTGAACCTGAGATATTCAGCCATAATATCGAATGTGTTGAAAGGATCAGTAAACAGGTTCGCAGTCAGGCTAATTGGCAACGAAGTCTGGATGTACTGAAGTTTTCAGTAAAACATGGATTACAGACAAAGACTGGTATGATGGTTGGTCTCGGGGAAACATCTCTTGAATTAATTGAAACAATGAAACAAGTTGTTGATACTGGTGTTTCAATATTTACCATTGGGCAATATCTGCAGCCGACAGGTGATCACCTGCCAGTAGTGAGATATGTTTCCGATCAAGAATTTGAAGAATATAAATGCATCGGTTTGGAATTAGGATTTTTAGTAGTGGAATCAGGACCTCTAGTACGGAGTTCATACCATGCTGACGAACAGGCCATAATGGCAAAAGCCGCTTTGTAATAGTACAGATGAATAGTAGGAATACTGTTGTTTTCATGACTCTAGTTGCGGGTGTAATATTGGTACAGTTGGTCTCACGAGGCCAACCCAGTGCTGGTACCGCAGAAGAAACAAAGACTGGAATTAATAATTCGGCCACCTTGAGCAGTACCAAAATCGGGAATCTATTGGCCAATGTGCCAGACAGCTGGATGGGCATTAGACCAACTAGTTCTATGCGCTTAATGGAATTTCGCTTGGGTTTGGTGACAGATGATGCCACCTTAGCAATATTTAAAAATATTGGGGGATCAATAGATGATAACTTGGAAAGATGGTCTGGTCAATTCGGTTATTTACTATCAGATTCTGAAGTAAACATACGGGCCGAGAATATTAACGGAATGCAAGTCAATATTATAAGTATAATAGGAACCTATACAAACAGGATGGCTTTTTCCAAACCTACCCAACCGAAACCAAATTACCGGCTTTTGGGTGCTATTGCGGATACCAGGGATGGTTTGTATTATTTCAAATTAACGGGACCAAATACTGTGATCACGGGTAAAATAGAGGAGTTTACACGTTTCATAAAATCATTACGGTATGATGAAATTGGGTAATAAATATTGAAAAGAACGTATTTATGGCAAATAATGTGGTAAAATACTTGAAAAGCATGACAAATTTACATATTAATATATATGGTATGTTATTTGCCTTTAAATAGGTAAAAATTAATTGAGGAATTATTATGGCTCAAAGATTTGACAAAGAATTAGAATCAACACCGGTTGCAGATGACCATGATTATCCGGTAATGCCATTGCGCAATACGGTACTTTTTCCGCAACAGGTTATCCCGATCTATATTGGCCGAGAAAAATCTTTGAAACTTATTGATGATCTGGGGCCAGGTGATAAACACATCGTGGTTGTTGCCCAAGAAGATGGATCCATTGAAGATCCTAAACCGGAAAACCTCTACGCCTATGGTACACTTGGTGTTGTTTTAAAAGTTTTTGATATGCCAGATAATAGCAAATCAGCTATTGTTCAGGGCGTAGAACGGGTCAAGCTACTCAGTTTTGGAGATGCAGAACCTTACTATACAGCAGTTGTCGAACGTATCAAGGATAATCCTGTCAGCGATGACCTAGAGCTAGATGCACTAGCTAAGAATCTTAGGGATACCTTTACGGAGCTTATTCAAGTAGCGCCAAATCTAACCGAGGAACATTCAGGTATGCTTTCAAATATCCAGAAGCCTTCCCGTTTAGCGGATCGCGCTGTTTCTCTCCTCACAGTGCCAAACCAGGAAAAACAAGAAGTTCTGGAAGAATTAGAAGTAAAAAAGCGGGTGGAAAAAACAATTACGTTACTGACTAGAGAAATACAGCGAATCAAACTTGGTGAGGAGATACAAACTGAGGTACATGACGAGATTTCCAAGACACAGCGGGAATATTACTTACGGGAACAAATGAAAGCTATTAAGAGAGAACTAGGCGAGGATGAGGAAACAGTAGAGATTAAGGAACTAGAGGATCGAATTAAAGCAGCTGGTATACCCGAAGAAGCGGAAAAAGTAGCCATGAAGGAACTGGATCGTCTCACTAGAATCCCGACACAATCTCCCGAATATTCTGTATCAAGAACCTATATCGAATGGCTGGCCGATTTACCTTGGAGTAATTCAAGCGATGATCAGATTAATGTTAAAAAAGCGGATAAGATCCTCGATGAGGATCACTATGGATTGGAAAAAGTAAAGGAACGTATTCTGGAATATTTGGCTGTACGGAACTTGAAACAGGAACGTAATCCTGATGGTGTCGTGCGTGGTCCCATTTTATGTTTTTCTGGACCTCCAGGCGTCGGAAAAACATCTTTAGGTAAATCAATTGCTAGAGCTATCGGTCGTGAGTTCGTACGTATGTCCCTTGGCGGCGTCCGAGACGAAGCAGAGATTCGCGGACACCGCAGAACCTATATCGGTGCCTTGCCCGGCAGAATCATTCAATCAATGAAAAAGGCCGGGACCAATAACCCTGTATTTATGCTTGATGAGATTGATAAACTAGGATCAGATTTTCGTGGTGATCCATCATCTGCCATGCTGGAAGTTCTTGATCCGGAACAGAATGATTCTTTCAGTGATCATTATTTGGAAGTGGATTTTGACCTGAGCAAAGTAATGTTCATTACAACTGCAAATTACCAAGATGCTATACCACCTGCATTACGGGACCGGATGGAGATCCTTGATTTTAGCGGTTATATCGAAGATGAGAAGATCAAAATTGCCCAGCGCCATTTATTACCAAAACAAATTGAAGAAAACGGTTTAACCAAAAATGAAGTTTCGATAGATAAAGCGGCAATCAGTGAATTAGTTCGTTCTTATACAAGAGAGTCAGGTGTGCGTAATCTGGAACGGGAGATTGCTAATGTACTGCGCAAAGTGGCCCGCGATATGGTAGAAAAAACTATTAAAAAAATACGCGTAACCAAAGCCAAGGTTCTTGATTACCTCGGAGCGCCCCGTTTTTATTCAGAGTTAGCCGAACGAACTACAAAACCTGGCGTTGTAACTGGGTTAGCGTGGACTGCAGCTGGAGGTGATATTCTTTTTATAGAATCATCAAAAATGAAAGGAAAAGGTAATCTGACTTTGACGGGACAGTTGGGAGATGTGATGAAGGAATCAGCAACTGCAGCGTTGACGTACGTCCGTTCCCATACTGATATCTTGTGCATCCCCGAAGATTTCCATGAAAAGACGGATGTACATGTGCACGTGCCTGCTGGCGCAATACCGAAGGATGGACCATCTGCCGGTGTGAGCATGTTTACGTCCATTGTATCATTATTAACCGATAAACCAGTAATGAATAAGTTAGCGATGACTGGTGAGATCACGCTGCGCGGCAATGTACTCCCTATTGGTGGTGTTAAGGAAAAAGTAACCGCGGCTCACCGTTCAGG
>Ga0066380_10000228_pt1 | contig 8775 bp, 8 predicted proteins | sample Knorr_S23_td_O2m_FD_70948 | JGI IMG/M metagenome (GOLD analysis project Ga0066380, IMG submission 70948) | Marine microbial communities from Southern Atlantic Ocean transect - Knorr_S23_td_O2min_ad_571m_LV | ecosystem: Environmental > Aquatic > Marine > Oceanic | place: Southern Atlantic ocean...
AGGGCCCATGATTGCATGGACTTCACCTTTGCCGATCTCCAGGTTGACTCCATTCAAGATATCGAGATTCTCTGCAGCTACCTTGGCTTTAAGGCTCTCGATCTTCAGAATATGAGTATCACCCATAGGTTCCCTAGACACGAATCGGAGCTTGAGGGCTCCGATTATTAAGAATGATTCTGCTTTTCAGGTATGGGAACGTAGAAAACGCTAGAAGGGGGGTCAAGTGCCATCAGAACACACTGTAAATCCCCATAATATGGGCATTTCCGGAAGCCTAAAGGACCTTGGTGATAATCCCTGGCTTGTACTAGGAGGAGGAGGCCTGAAGGGGATTTCGGAAGTAGGTGTACTTCGAGCCCTCTCGGAAGCTGGAATCCGTCCGGCAGGGATCATAGGAACCAGCATTGGGTCACTAATCGGGGCTTTTGCAGCGAGCGACATGGACTGGAAGGACATGTGGGATATTGCTCTGGCTATGGATAAGCAGGACGTTGTCCAACTAAACCGGAGGGTTGCATGGATCAATGGGATCCGCCAGAGGAGCGTATTCCGGGGAGCAACACTTAGGGATTACTTCTCGAAGATACTCCCAGAGAATGGTTGGGAGGCGATGAACATCCCGTTGCTCATTAATGCTGTCGACCTTGGTGATGGGTCTACAGAGTGGTTTGGGATCGGAGGAAGACTGGATGTGTCGCTTGCTGATGCGGTCTATGCTTCTTCTGCTTTGCCCGTGTTCTACCCTCCTCTTGAAGTCGATGGGAGGGCATTCATTGATGGTGGAACTTCGCACCCGTTAGCGCTTCGGCGTGCACACGAGGCTGGGGCAAGCACCATCATCGGGGTTGATGTAGGCGCTGGCGAGACAGGTGATGTTGAAGCGATTCTTGAGCAGGGGATGCTTGCCGTTCACCAGAGGATTTTCGCTATTATGACTTGGCGACGGCGGCAGGAGCTCGTTGCCGAATGGGACGGCCCTCCGCTTATCTACATTCGGCCTCAGTTGGAGGGGTATGGGACATTTGATTTCGATAGCGTAGAGTATTTTTTAGAGGAAGGATATCGCGCTGCGAGGAAAGCATTGAGTGGCTGAAGGAGGCTAACTTCTTGCCCATAGAAGCTGTCCTGGTTAACAAGTCAGTTAGTAGGAATCCTGTAAAATCGGAGTGCCGGATCATGAAGCATTCGCTACTTGTCTTTTTGATGATTACCGCATCGGTCATCACATGTGCTGCTCAGACTGTTACCCGCATAGAGGCTCAACCTGAGCAGCTGCAAATGCGGGCTGGGGAATCAGCTGATCTGGTTATTCTCACATTTGATCAGGATGGTAGGGCGATTTCTACTCCGTTAAGGATCTCTGGTGCACGTGGAGCCTTACAGTTCGCAGACGGCCGAGTTACCGCCCTACAAGCGGGCGATTTTGAGGTTTTCGTATCGAGTGTCCCCGGGGATGGTGAGGAGCCTATAACTCTGAATATCCCTGTGCACGTTGCCTGGCCAGTTATCACGAACATAAGGGTTCACACGGCTGATGTCCGGCTTTTTGAGGGTGCCCGGGTTGTACACGATGTTGTTGCAACTCATGCGGACGGATCTGCTCGTCCATACCCGGAAATCGCATGGTCAAGTTCTGATGAGACTATTGCAACGGTCGATGTTTTTGGAAATGTCCGAGCTATAGGGACTGGTACAGTCACGATTAACGCCATGAGTGAAGGCGTGACCGGTGCACTGACTCATAGCATTGTGGCATCACCTGTCAGGTCTTTAGTCATGACTATGGGACAGGAACAGATACGGACAGGAGATGTTCAGGGTTTTGTAGCAATCGCTCGGGATGAGAGTGGTGCCATAGTAGAGGATGCGCCCATTTCTTGGAGTTACGTATACCAACCAGATGATTCGATCGTGGCACCTTCCGGCCCCGCCCAGATGCTAGACGGAAGGATGGTTGCAGATGTGCCGGGTGTGTACACAGCGGTAGCCTCGACGAGCGGAGCTTCCGCCGAGTTTTCGTTTCGGGTCATACCTCGGAACGCAGTGCGGAAACTTGAGGTTGTAGGCCAGGGAACGGAAGACAGAATTTTTACGACTGATTTTTGGATTTGGCAGGGCGTTGACGGACGCGACTATGCCATGACTGGCTCGAAGTTTGGAGACGGTGTTTCCATGGTGTGGGACGTGACCGATCCAGGGAATATTTTCAAGACCGATTCAGTATTTGTTGATGCTCGCACAACGAATGATATAAAAGTTTCTCCAGACGGGCGTTACGGTGCACTATCGCGCGAGGGGGCGTCAAACCGGCGGAATGGTGTCGTAATTCTTGACCTCGCAAATCCTGGACACCCTGTCGTGGCCTCGACATTCGAAGGAAATGGGGTGACCGGTGGGGTCCACAATATGTTTGCTACCGATGAGTACTTATTCGCTCTTGCAGGTGGTGATAAGTACGTCATCATCGATGTGCGGGATATTTATCAGCCCGAATTTGTTAGCGAGTACAATCACCCGAATTCTCGTGTACACGATATATGGGTTCATGATGGCCTTGTGTACTCAGCTGAGTGGGAGACGGGCGTTGTCGTGGTTGACGTCGGAAACGGAAAGTACGGTGGCTCGATTGAAAATCCCGCATTTGTGACGTCATTCCCATTAACAACGGGCTCAACACACGCGGTTTTTCCCTACTACCAGGAATCTACTGGACGTTTTCTGTTAATTGCTGGAGACGAACGTGTACAGCGTCAAGGACTCGCGTGGGAAGGGACTGGCTCGGACCATCGCCAGCAGTTCGATCCAGTGACGGGGAAGGGTGGATATCCAAGGGCGACGTCCGGCTATATCCAGATCGTCGATTTCACCGACCCAATGAACCCTGAACAGCTTGCACGCTATGAAGTCAGTGAGTACGGGACACACAATATTTGGGTTGAAGACGACGTCCTCTATCAGGCCTACTATGAAGGCGGTGTGCGGATGGTTGATATTTCTGGTGATCTGATGGGCAATCTCTACACGCAAGGTCGAGAGATCGCTGTCTTTAAGGCGCATGACCCGATTGGATACATTCCCAATTCTCCCGGCGCTTGGAGTGTAATGCCGTGGAAGGGAAATATATTTTTCAGCGATATTAACTCAGGTATGTGGGCGGTGAAGGTTCAGCCGGTAGAAAGACCAATATCATAGGACTCAGTAGTTGGTTTTATCAGTAGAGTCCGTGCTTGCTGACGATTCCAGCGCCTGATATCACATATGCAATTATGCTGGGTGCGCACATCTATGAAACCTCATCGCTTCGCGACTTTCTTGGCCCTCTCACTGCTAGTGGCGTGTACGGATCAATCACCACCCGGCCCTGGGATTCTGACGGCGACATTGAAGTCACCAAACGGCGCAGAAGGTGCTGCTTTGGTGGTACTGATGGGCCCAGGTATCGGTGAGGTGACGCCAGTGGGCAGTAACCAGTTGTATAGCAATTCAAGTCTCGATGAAGTTCGTATTGTTCTGATTAATCAGAACGATGGCACCCTCGCATTTAGGGTTGAGGTTGCAGATACCACGATAGAGCCTGCCGCCATTGTGGAAGAAGTAGCCAACCCAGATAACCTGATCCGGTCAACACTAGATGGTTATCAGTTGGAGTTCCGGCGATGAGGCGACGCTTACTTGACCAAGCAGTAGTGATACTCTTGGTGGGGGCTGGACTGGCAACTTCTCTACCCTTGGAAGCCCAGGACATTGAGACCCTTGCTCACCTACGAGGGCTTGAACTCCCGGTTGGCTACTACGAGAGAGTTCGAGAAGATCCGACTGCCTTTACTCTACCAAATGGTCTTTTCAGAAGCAGTCCAGAAGGCCGTTTAGCAAGTAGAACTGAGGGACGAGCGGATATTCCCGTGATCCTCGCGCTCTTTTCAGATTCTGAAGAGCCCCACATCACGCCGGAAATGATCCAACAGTCACTCTTTGATGGACCGACAGGGTACGGCACCATCACAGAGGCCTACCTTGAGTTTTCAAGAGGCGCATTAACAGTGGGTGGCCAAGTCTATCCATGGGTGCGGACCTCGTTGCCGATAGACTCTGTGGTTGGCACCAGTAACGGACTAGGGGATGATGCGAAGCTTGCTTGGTACTTAGCTGAAGCTCTCGATTCTATTGAGAGTGAGGTGGATTGGACGCTCTACGACAGTGACGGTGCAGATGGTATCCCGAACAGCGGCGACGACGATGGGATCGTGGATGTAGTCACGTTTGAATACCTCGAAATTGCAGCATCCTGTGGTGGCCCCGCGATCTGGCCACACCGCTGGAGAATGTCTGGAGCGGCAGGTGCCCCATATGTAACTGATGACATTGGGGTCTCGGGTGAGAGAATCAAGGTTGATGGCTACATCACTCAAGGAGTCAGTGATTGCACCGGGAATAATGTCCAGACCGCCAATGTTATCTCTCACGAATTCGGTCACGTCCTAGGGCTTCCGGATTACTACCATCCTACGGCAGATGGGGGAGCACTCGGGAGACGTTGGGTATTGGGTTGTTGGGCACTCATGGCTGCCGGTTCCTGGGGGTGTGGTCCTGTGGATGATCGGTCTGAACCGTTTGGGCCCACGCACCTCTCAGCCCACTCAAAGCAGGTTTTGGGATGGATTGACTACATCGAACTCGGTGAGGTCTGGAATCATGAAGTGTTCCTTGATCCGGTTCAAAGTTCGGGGCTCGCGCTCCGCGTTCCTATCGGTGAGTCCGGGACTGATTTTCTCATAGCTGAGTTTCGGACACAAACGGGTTTTGATCATCAAATTCCTGCTGAAGGTGTCCTCATGTACAAACAGGATCTTACGGCATCTCGTAGGCCCGATCCTGCTAGCAACGATCCCTACTTCATGACAGTGCTTGAGCAGGATAACAACAACGGGTTACTGCGGAACTCGTACGAAGGAGGCAACCGCGGGGAGGCGGGGGATGCGTGGGGCGTGAGCAGTCCTTCAGCGAAGCAGCGTGCGGCATCCGGACCCCTACTTAGGCTGAATAGTGATGCGGTGAAGGCCGTCACTGTTCATGACGTTGCGATTCTGGATGGACGTGCTCGTTTGAGAATCTCGACAAGCTGGGCCCCAATTCTCAGAAAATTTCTAGAAACACAAGGTCCGCCGCTCACGCAGACTGAGTCGAGCTATCTTGACGAACATGGTAATCGTAATGGCCGGTATGACGTTGGTGATCTACGTGCCTGGCTTTGCGGGGGTAGGGATGGATGTCACGCTGCGACTCCGAGGTAGTCGAGAATCTCGATTCGTCTAGCCTGGTCCGACCTCTCCGAAGCCCCTACGTCGCGGCCTTCTCTGGTCAGTTCCGGAACCGCCAGGTCCTCTGGGACCACCTCGTCCACCCCGCATGCCGGGGCGGCCGGACCGTCCACCCTTCGGGCCACGGAATCCTGCTGGACTACCCCGTCCCCGCATCCCTCTTGTTTTCCCTGAGCGTGCTCTTGGCGATCGCATTTTGGCTTCTCCAAGGATTTCACGCTGCTGATCAGTTAGGATCGACATAACCAGCTCACCAGGCTTAGCCATTGCCTGACCTTCCTCCCGCCTACCCTTAAGGCGAGACATCACGTCACTTCGGTTGATCTGCCCAGCCGTCACCTGTGATCTTAATTCAGCCATCTCGGCCATTGTGGCAGTACGACGCTGGACGATCTCTCTTCGAACGTCATCAAGCTGGTTGATCTGTTCATCAGTCAGTTGAAGACGATCTCTCATTCGCATGATCTGCTCTGGCCCACTTGGTGGGGTACGATTGAAGCTTGGTTTGCCAAAGACCCCTGGGCCACGGAACTGCTGAGCGTTCCCCTGCCGCAAGTTTGGTGGTCCCCGCCTGCCTCGGTTCTGCTGAGCATTCAGCTCTAGCGCACTAATCCCTAGTAGCATGGCAAGAACCAGAGTGCCAAGTGTTTTCTTATTCATGTTGAGCTCCTTCATATCTATTTGTCCTGCTGGCAGGAGAGGTGCATCTCAATGCTTCTAGTAAGATTGGAGTCTGAACAGCCATCGTATGTTAAGTCTGCTTCTAATCTTTGGTTTCGAGGGCAGCCTTGAATGTTCGTGACCAATCAGCAAGTGAGGGTCTCAGGTAGCGGCCCTTTTCTCTGTCGTCCCGGGATATAGGGCCTTCTGATCCAGGCTCTACCAAGAGGTGTACGAATGTCGGGCCTGGCTGGGTCAGGATTTCTTCGACCGACTCCGCATAACTTCTGGCATCTTCAAAGAAGAAGACCCTATGGAAGCCGGTAGCCTGGGCCATCGCTGCGTAGTCGATTTGGCCAGAGGCGGCTACAGATTGATGGCCGGTGATCTCAAAGACGCCATTATCCATGACAAAGAGCACGTAGTTTGTAACTTCAGATCCGACTACCGTGGCGAGGGTCCCAAGCGTCATCAACATGCTTCCGTCACCGTTAAGGCATAGCACTGTCCGGTCAGGACGAGCGAGTGCAATGCCAAGCGCAAGGTCGGCGGCATGGCCCATGGCGCTATCGGCTGACGCGAAATCTAGATCGCTATCCGAGATACGGCCCCAGGGTCGGGTGGCCCCCATAGTTGTCACGACAACCTCATCAGTTCGATGCTGAATGAGCGGATCGAGAACTTGGGCGCGCGTGAGCATCAAGTGAGTCCACGAGCCATAACAACGGCGGTAGGGCGTTCGGTAGAAAGAGCAGATTCAATAGTTCGCGCCAATACAGCTGAAGGGTCATCTTCGCCTTCACACCGCTCAAAAGGTACGCCCCATGCCTCGAGTGTTGGCTCCGTAAGTAGAGCTACAGAATCGACATCTCCCCGAGTAAGCAGATCACGTTCCCTCAGGTCAGAGGGTTTAAGTCCTGCCTCTTTCATCTTTGAATATCCTCGACCCGTAACGAGGATCGGAATAGGTGCCCCCATGCGAGCTGCTGTTCCACGTAAGCTGTCACCTGACTCGAGGAGTCCGGTGTTCTGGATCACGACAAGAGGAGAGGCTCCTCCGAGCCATAGACCTGAAGCAATTGCGAACGCTTCGCCTTCTCGCGTAACGGTGACAAGTCGGATCCAAAGGTGATCAGATAGTGCATCGAAAAGCGGTGCTGATGTGTTATCTGGCAGGCCTACTACATGGGTTATGCCTGCTGCTACAAGCGTATGAAGTATCTCAGTCACTGTTGTTCACACGAGAGCGAGTCGTGACCAGGCCTCCAATCAGAATCGCTAAAAGCATGGCTCCTGCCCCTAGGGCCATCTGTGGTTGTGTACCGATCAGGATTGCGAGAATCGCTATGTACAAAGCGATTGTGAGGGCAGGAAGCCATGGATGACCCGGCATCACGAACGGACGCTCAAGATCCGGACGCTGGGCTCGGAGTTTGAAGTAGCCAAGCAGGACCATCGTATCGACGGCGATTGCGACCGTCATCATAAAACGGATCAGGAATTCAAACGCTCCGGAAAGCGCGAGAAGCCCAATCCAAGCTGAGATGAAGTAGAGTGCCTTTCTCGGTGTACCCCTGTCATCAACTTCAGTGAATGCTTGGGGAGAGAGTCGGTGTTGTGCTAGCCCGTAGGCCACTCTTGGTAAGCCCAAGAAATTAACATTCAGACTACTAAGGAGGATGATGAGCGCCGCCGCTGTAACCGCTGTTCCGGCGGCGGGGCCGAACACGTTGGAAATCGTAAGTGCAGCGATCAACTCAGGATCCGCAGACATCTCAGCAGGTGTGAGTACCCCAAGAAATGCGACATTGATCAGTAGATACAGGACCATGACTGCCAGCGCACCACCAACCAAGATCTTCGGTAGTGCAGTGCCAGGATCTTTAATTTCTTCCGCCATTTTCGCGGCGTCTTCCCAGCCGTAGTAAGCGAACGAAATGGATTGATACGCGAGCGCGAAACCCAAGAGACCCGCGGTTGGTCCAGAAGCTTCTGTCAGGGCAGGCTGGAACCCTATGAAATTACCTGCAGCGATACCTGCAGCAGCGATCGCTACTACAATGAGAACCTTGATGACCGTAGTAATGTTCTGGAACTGTGAGCTGGCCTTGAGTCCACGTGTGTGAAGAAAAAAGAACCCGACACAGACTGCTAACGCTATGATCTGTATGTTGCCGCGATTCCCCGCCAATATTCGGACGTACTCAGCGATAGCGACTGCCTTGGCTGCTCCGCTGAAGCCACGGCTGACGAGGAGTTCTGACCAGCCGGTGACAAAGCCCATCGTGTCACCCCAGGCGTGGCGAGCATATACGTATTTACCACCAGCCTCGGGTAGGGCTGCAGACATCTCAGCTAGTACTAGGGTGGAAAGCGCGACGACTACACCACCGAAGAACCAGAGTCCTAGGATTAGCCATGGATCTCCGAGATAACCAGCGATTAGCCCTGGCGTACGCAAGATACCAGCGCCGATGATCATCCCGACCGTGACCGCCATACCGTCCCTGATACGGAGGACGCGTTGGAGGTTATAGGTATTGGTATTAGCACTCATGGGGTGACGAGGTTAGGGGGTTCGCATAGCTCAGGCTAGCGGGGATAGGGGTATCTAAGGATTAGAAGTTCTCGGTTAGTGGGATTCTACGATCACCGTGACTACTCTACCGGGTCCGTGGACTCCCTTCACCAAGACCTGGCCAATGTCAGCTGATTTTGAGGGTCCGGAGTGCAGCCCTACAGCAGAGGGTAATTCTCCACCCTCCTTATCCCCGGGAAGTAGTTCATTCTTTAG
>Ga0066380_10000248_pt1 | contig 8575 bp, 8 predicted proteins | sample Knorr_S23_td_O2m_FD_70948 | JGI IMG/M metagenome (GOLD analysis project Ga0066380, IMG submission 70948) | Marine microbial communities from Southern Atlantic Ocean transect - Knorr_S23_td_O2min_ad_571m_LV | ecosystem: Environmental > Aquatic > Marine > Oceanic | place: Southern Atlantic ocean...
GGCCGACCGGTTAGGCCTTCTGGCCAGCAGACCAAGGGCATGTCCAGGATGGCCGTTGCGCCCGCGAACATGATTTCAGGGGATTTTCGGAAGACCTCTTCTTTGGTCTTGAACACCTCTTGGACTCCGCCGGAAAAGTCGTTGACCCGGTCTTGGTGGTTATTCCCGATGTCGAAGATGTGCTGCATCTGGTCGTTCATCGGGTCTCTCGCGTCGGCCGGAGCATGCAGTGTGCACCAGAAAGCCACAGGCGATTCGAGGTAACGCTCGACCCAACCTGCCCTAACGGCTCCTTCTCTGGAGCCGTCCGTGAACCGGCGATAGATTTCTTCGACGCCCATGAACGCACCGGCCAGCATTGATTCAGAAACTGCTAGGGCGGAACACGGAATAGATCAGGGCCTTAGTTGACCACCACGTTGACCAACCGGCCAGGAACGTAGACCGTCTTGGCCACCGACTTGCCTTCCACGTGGCTCTGCACACGTGGGCTGGCCAAGGCCAACGCTTGGGCCTCAGTTTCGTTGATACCCACAGCTACTTCGATCTTGTCCCGCACCTTGCCGTTGACCTGCACGATCAACGTGATCACGTCTTCAGCCGCCAGGTCATCGTCCCAAGTGGGGAAGTCCTGTTGGTGGATGCTATATGGATGGCCGTTCATCTCCCAGAGTTCCTCGGTCATGTGCGGGGCCATTGGGGCCAGCAGAAGCAGCAATGTTCGGGTGCATGACCGCCAGGTTTTGGCGTCGATGCTGGCATCCGCCCACACACGGTTCAGGTGATTGGTCAGCTCCATCAGAGAGGCTATGGCCGTGTTGAACTTGAATTTGTCCAGGTCGTTGTGGCACTTGCGAATCGTCTGATTCAGCAGGCGTAAGGTGTCCCGTACAATATCCGCATTCACCGATGCCGTGCCCAGTTTATTTGCATCGCGGACAGCGATGTCCCAGACGCGGTTCAGCCAACGAGCGGTACCGTTGATACCCACATCACTCCAGGGACCACCCTGGTCCCACGGACCTATGAACATCAGGAAACAACGCACCGCATCAGCCCCGAGCGTGCCAACGAAGTCGTCGGGATTGACCACGTTGCCCCGGCTCTTGCTCATCTTCTCGTGGTCTCCACCCAGGATGACGCCCTGGTTGAAAAGCCTCAAAAACGGCTCGTCATATTCCACCAGGCCCATGTCGAACATGCCCTTGGTGAAGAATCGGGAGTAAAGCAAGTGCATGACTGCATGCTCGGCCCCGCCGGTGTACTGGTCGACCGTCATCCACCGTTTAAGCAGTTGTGGATCGGCCGGGTCGTCGTCGTTGTGGGGGTCCAGGTAGCGCATCATGTACCAAGAGGAATCCATGAACGTATCCATGGTGTCGGTCTCCCGGCGGGCATCCGCGCCGCACTTGGGACACCTGGTATTCAGAAATTCAGCATTGGCCGCCAACGGCGACTCACCGGTGGGAGTGAAGTCGGCATCCTGGGGTAGAAGTACGGGCAAGTCAGCGTAAGGAACGGGCACCACACCACAGGTGTCGCAGTAGACCATGGGGATGGGTGTACCCCAATACCGTTGTCGTGAGATCAGCCAGTCACGCATGCGGTAAGAGACGGTCCTGCTTCCCCAACCTTTCTTCTCAAGGTCAACTGCGATTGCCGTCTTTCCTTCTTCGTTGGTCATGCCGTCGTAGGCTCCAGAATTGGTCATGAAACCGTCGCCCAGATAGGCGTCGGGTAGGTCTTTGCCGTCCCATTCGATGGGAGCGATGACCGTGCGGATGGGCAGCTTGTATTTCCTGGCAAAGATGTAGTCGCGGGAGTCATGGGCCGGAACGCCCATCACAGCGCCTGTGCCGTAAGTCATGAGCACGTAGTCGCCGATGTAGACCGGCACCCGTTCGCCGTTCAGACGGTTGACCGCATAGCTGCCGATGAATACTCCGGTCTTCTCTTTTTCGACCGAGAGCCGGTCGATCTCAGAGGTCCGGCGGGCCTCAGTGATGTATTCATCCACGGCTTGCCGGTTCTGGTCTGTGGTCAACCCGGGCACCAATTGATGCTCGGGAGCCAAGACGATGAAAGTCACACCGAATATGGTGTCGATGCGCGTAGTGAAAGTGCTTATCTCTTTCTCATCCAGACCGGCTTCGGAGATATCGAAAGAAATCTGAACACCTTCGCTGCGGCCGATCCAGTTCTCTTGCATGGTCAGAATTTTGTCTGGCCATTCTTCTAGTCCTCCAAAATCGAGGAGCCGGTCGGCGTACTCGGTGATCTTGAAAAACCATTGTTCAAGGTCTCGGCGGGTGATCTCTGTGCCGCAACGCTCACAGGCGCCGTTTATGACCTGCTCATTGGCTAGGACCGTCTGGCAGGACGGGCACCATACGACGGGCGCTTGAGCCCGGTAAGCCAGGCCTTTTTCGAAGAATTTCAGGAAGAACCACTGGTTCCAGCGGTAGTACTCCGGCTGGCAAGTGATTACCTCTCGGTCCCAGTCGTAGATCGCGCCCAGTGAACGAAGTTGGCGGCGCATGTTCTCGATGTTGCTGATGGTCCATTCATAAGGATGGATGCCACGGCTGATGGCGGCGTTCTCAGCAGGCAGGCCAAAAGCGTCGAAGCCGATGGGATGAAGCACGTTGTAGCCCTGCATCCGCCGGAAACGGGCGTGGCTGTCGGCCGGGGCCATGGCGTACCAGTGGCCTATGTGAAGATCGCCCGAGGGGTACGGGTACATGGTCATTTCGTACCACTTGGGACGGGGATCGTCGTCGAATACTTTATGCAGGCCGTCTTTTTCCCAACGCGCCTGCCATTTGTAGTCAATCGCAGCGGGGTCGAAAGGAAGTTCGACCTGTCGGGAGCTGCTGGTCATGTAGAGTCACCTCAAGGTCAGGCGGCGGCGGATTCCATCTTAGCGCCGACGTTTCTCGTGCCAATCATATTAGCATACAAGCTGTTCTAGTCACGAAAACAAATCAAACCGAAATACGGTTTTCAGCGAAATGGACCCACTTGGTTTATTGACACAAGAATTGGCGAATCCTAAAATTCTAACTGCTCCATAAATTCTTCTAGAAATCGCAGCTCAGGATGCGGCCCTGACCGTAAAATTTTTGGTCAATGGCCTTTCCTCTCACGTCTTCCTGCCCATCTTTCACACGTCCTTTCATCAAATTCCCACTCTAGTCAGATGCCAATCGCCTTTTCAGATTGCCGATTCCCATTCTCCACCTCGATAGGTGACGGCGTACGGTTGGTAACCCTGCCGATAGGTCCTCAACATGGCATTTAGACCTCGACGGAGGCCGATCGACAACATAATCCGGCTCCGAAGACGGCGCGAGCTTTCTCCCACTGTCGCCGAGGTAGAGCCGCCCAAGCAGAACAATCCTCTGTTTGGGACCACCACCATACTCCTCTTGGGGTTTGCCCTTTTGATCGCGGCTGGCGGAGGGTTGCTAACTCTGCCTATAGCCCAGAACGGCACTGGGTTCACCGCATTTGAGACCGCATTTTTCACCTCTGTCTCAGCAGTGACAGTAACCGGTCACACGGTGGTGGACACTAGTATCTATTGGTCCACATTCGGCCAGGCAGTCATATTTATGTTGATGATGGTCGGTGGCTTGGGATTCATGGTCATCAGCACGTTCATCCTGTTGTTGATCGGCCAGCGTTCAACCTTGCAAGAGCGGCTTCTGACCCGCGATCTGATGCGCGACACCGTAGGTGTTGACCAGATGCGCGGATTGCGCCATCTCGGCCGTGCGGTGATCGGGGTTGTACTCTTGCTGTACGCGATCGGGGCCGTGATAATCTTTCTGCAGATCAATGGAATCGACGGCGTGGGCAACCTGCGGTCAGTGTGGCATTCGATATTCCTTTCGGTCTCATCGTTCAATAACGCCGGCTTCAACATCATTCCGGAGGTGCCCGGTGGCAGCAGCTTAACCCGCTTCTTCTCAGACCCTGGATTATTGATCACAATGACTGTTTTGATGATCCTGGGAGGTCTGGGTTGGGTATTGGTGGTTGATGTATTCCGCAAGCGACGAATCTCCCGGTTCGCGTTGGAGACCAAACTGGTGCTTGTGACCAGCATCGTCCTTTGGGTGCTAGGAGCGTTCGTCCTGTACCTAGCGGAGTTCAATAACTCGGCGACGATGGGCAATTTCAGTTGGTTCGACAAGATCTTCGGCGCCATCTTCAGCTCGGTTAGCGGACGCACGGCCGGGTTCTCGATAATGGACTTCGGGGAGGTAAAGGACGTCACGAAATCGACGTTCTCCGGGCTGATGTTCATCGGAGGCGCAGCCGGTTCGGTGGCAGGCGGCATCAAGGTGGCTACATTCGCGGTGTTGATGGCCGCCGTGATCTCCTCTTTAAAAGGCCGCCCCCATGCCGAGGCCTTTGGCCGGGAGATCCATCAATCTCAGTTGCACCGCGCACTCACCGTGGCGGTACTAGGGTTCGCATTAATCCTGGTCTCAGCGACAGTGTTGACCACTCTTGAGCCGGATATCCCATTCCAGGACATCATTTTCGATATTGTATCCGCATTCGGTACCACAGGAGCATCGACCGGGATAATCGCGGACACAGGACTCGCCGCGAAAATTCTTTTCATGGCGCTTATGTACGTAGGCCGATTGGGCCCGGTGGCCTTGGCCCTAGCATTGGCAACGGAAGACGATACCGAGGTGTACCGCTTTGCACAAGAAAGCGTTAAAATAGGTTGACGCATTTAAAAGGAATTTGATGCCGTGAAAAAACAAGTTTGCGTTATCGGATTGGGGCGCTTCGGCTCTACGCTGGCCCAAGAACTGTTCCAGAGCGGTCATGACGTCCTGGCCATTGACGTTGACGAGGCTAAAGTCCAAAACCAACTGGACCGGTCCACCTACGCGGTGCGTGCCGACGCCACAAATGAATCGATACTGAAAGAATTGGACGTGGCCGAGTACGACGTCTGCGTCGTGTCTCTGGGCAGCGAGAACATCCAGTCCAGCATCCTGGTCTCCGTGCTCCTCAAAAGCATGGGCGTTCCGTTCATTATAGCCCGCGCTGCCAATGAGCTTCACGGCTCCACCCTGGAACGGATCGGCGTCGACCGCGTGGTCTATCCCGAAGCCGAGAGCGCCAGGCGCACCGCCCACGTGGGATTTGAGACCGGGGTCATCGATTACATGCCCATCGTCACCGACTTCGGCATCAGTAAACTGCGGCCTCCTGAAGAGATGCTGGGACACACTCTGGAAGAAGCGGGCCTGGCAGGCTCAGCCGACCGCCACGGCATATCAGTTCTGGCCATACGCAGGGGCCGGACTTCATTCCTCCATCCAGCTAAAGATGAAGAGATCAAAGCCGGGGACGTTCTGATCGTGGCCGCTACCAATGAGCATCTGGGCAAGATATCGGAGATAGCCCGCCACCTCGAACAGGCTACATCTGAGCCTCTCAGCCACCGAAACGGGGCCTGATTTCAGTCGAACCCCACGATGATTTGCCTTGCCAAGTTTTCTGTCTAATTCGATTGATACTAGAGCGTTTTCGGCTTGACCCAAATGCTCCACTTGTCCAAACAGTTTCAAAGCTGTAACTCGTCTGGGAGAACCGCTTTGAGGACCCGTTCCAGACCACACCTCGCGGCCGGAAGCAGAGTATGAAAGTGCCTGATTCCAACGCCGCCCTAGATTCACAAAAATCTTATTGTATTGAGTGGACACTGCTCGTATAATCGGCCATTGATCTTTAGCCACGGTATTGGAAAATCGACTGTGGTTGAGCCTACGCGACCAATTCTGGACGGTGCTCGATTATGCGATTAGACGCAAAACGGCTCTTGGTTCCGGTGAACGGCAAGCCCTATAGTGAGCGTACTTTTAGGTTGGCGTGCCAGATGGCGCGAGAATCCAAAACTGAACTGCACGCGGTCTACATCATCGAAGTCCCACTGGAATTATCGCTGGAAGCTGAGAGGCCTGAGGACATCAACAAGGGCGAAGAGATCCTGGCCCGGATCGAAGCGATAGCCTCCGAAGAGAAATACAAAGGCCTCCAAGCCCGGTTTTTACGGGCCAGACAAGCTGGCCCAGCGTTGGTGGTGGAATCGGAAGACCGTTTCATGGACCTGCTGATCGTAGGGATTCCATACGATCGCCGGTTTGGGTCTTGCAACCTGGGCACCACGGCCTCCTACATATTCAACAACGCCTCGTGCCAGGTGATGTTCTGGCGGGAACAGGCCCCGTCTCCTATCTTCCCAAGGGACTAGAACCATGAGGGTCCTGATATTCGGGTGTAACCGTCTAAGCAGCAGCCTTGTGGCTGGCCTCGCCGCAGAAGGCAACCAAATCACCGTGTTGAGTGGCGAACGAGACTGCCTCGAAATCGTCGCCTCGCATCCGGGTGTCCGCGTTGTCCTAACCGCGGAACCCATGATGCAAGACTATCTCCAAGAAGGCGGCATCGATCACGCCGACGTCTTTCTGGCGATGTCCTCAGACGACCATCAAAACCTCCTGGTTGCCCAAATCGCCAAGCAGATCTTCAATGTCCCAAAGGTGGTCTGCCATCTTGCGAGCCCTCAATTGCAGGTCATGTATGCAGCCTTGGGCCTAGACGTGGTAGGCTACTCATTGGGCCTGTTGCAAGACGTCCGACGGGCCATCGAACAATAGCTCAAGGGGCCAGATGTACGTCGTTATCGTTGGCTGCAGCGAATCCGGATATCACCTGTCCAAGGCGTTGATCGCCGGAGGGCATGAAGTGGTAGTCGTCGATAAAAACCCCGAGCGCTTTCAGCTTCTGACCGAGGAATTGGGTAGCGTAGCTCTCCTGGGCGACGGCACTGACGAGGCGACCCTGAAACGGGCCGGAATCGCCCGGGCTGACGTAGTGGTGAGCTTAACCGGGAACGACGCCACCAACCTTGTCATCTCCCAGATGACCAAGCATATTTTCCAAGTGCCACGAACCATGGCCTTGATCAAAGACCCGAAGAACGAACCCATCTTCCATCAGATCGGCGTTGACGTAGTCGTAAACTCCACTCACCTGGTGTTAGCGAGCCTGGAAGAAGGCGTGCCGGGAAGACCGTTGGTGCATCTTATGAACCTGCGTGTTCCGGGCATGGAACTGGTCAGCGTATCGATACCGGAGGACTCCAACATCATCGGCAAAAGGCTGAGCGAGATCGAGCTCCCACCCAACAGCTTCATCTCCTTGATGATCAAGAAGGACGGCGCAACATTGCCCACTGGACGATCTGTGGTGGAGCCGAATGATGAGTTGGTGGCTGTCACTCCCGAAGGCGACGAGCAGATCCTCTATGACATCCTAACCGGGGTTTAAGCATGGCCTTCACGTTAGGATTTTTGGGTCCTTCGGGCACTTATACGGAAGAAGCCTGTATTCTCTACGATCCTACGGCTGAGTTACGCCCGTACTCAACCATTACCGCCGTTGGCGAGGCAGTTGCGAGCGGGGATTTAGTAGAAGGTGTGGTGCCCATTGAAAACAGCCTGGAAGGCTCAGTAACCTTCACTCTGGACCTATTGATCAGCCAGCCGAACCTTTTCATCAAGGGCGAAGTCGTGGTGCCGATCGTACATTACCTGATGGCCAAACCAGGCACGGTGGCCTCTGAGGTCAAAGTCATCTACTCCCACCCTCAAGCCCTAGCCCAATGCCGGCAATATCTGGAGAAGACCTATCCCCAAGCCGAGCAGATGGCTTCGTTGAGCACGGTTTTGGCGGTATCAGACTCGTTCGCTAGCCCTGTGCCGGCTGCTGCGATAGCGCCAAGACGGGCATCTGAGCTGAACGAGGTAGACGTCCTCGATATCGGTATCCAGGATGTGGCGTCCAATGTGACCAGGTTCGCGGTATTATCCCTCGCGGACCACGCCCCTACGGGGCATGATAAGACCTCAATGGCCTTCACGTTTGAGGTGGATACGCCTGGGTCGCTCTACAGGGCCTTAAGAGAATTTGGGATCAGAGACATTAATCTTTACAAGATTGAATCGCGGCCAACCAAACAATACTTGGGCCAGTACATCTTTCTTATGGATTGCGCCGGGCACCGGGAAGAGTCACCGATGAAAGACGCGTTGGCGGCGCTTTCTCAACCCACAAGCATGCTGCGGGTGTTGGGCTCTTACCCTAGGTGGTACCCCGAGTCTTAGGACAGACTCTGGCGGTTGGCAAAAAATTCCGGGCCCAAAAAAGCGTCGGCCCTCCCCCAGCGGCATTGCTAAGAAACCCAAACACCACACACTACACTTCTTAGCTGGTCAACCGATTGGGGAAGGGCCGACCGGGACAGGCCCTGTACTGTCAGTCCACCCGGTTAACGCCCTCCACGGCGGCCCTGACACTTTAGGCATGAGGCCTGCGTACCCGTCTTATTTAACGGCTTCTACTTGCTAAGCAGAGCCTCCAGATTCTTCTGAATTTTAACTTATCTGCACATCTTTCTAAATAAGTTCTAAGAAGATTTTTATATTCTAACCAAAGATCACCCTTATGTCAAACGGAGGCCAATCGCCGCTGAAATTCGCAC